>Ga0209374_1000300_pt1 | contig 57202 bp, 45 predicted proteins | sample SaaInlLV_DNA_10m_FD_184683 | JGI IMG/M metagenome (GOLD analysis project Ga0209374, IMG submission 184683) | Marine microbial communities from expanding oxygen minimum zones in the Saanich Inlet - SI075_LV_DNA_10m (SPAdes) (version 2) | ecosystem: Environmental > Aquatic > Marine > Unclassified ... | reverse complement strand
TCAAGTTGAGCAGTGTTTCCATTTGCCATATGCATTAGTCATGCTTCCAGAGGGAAAAATGAGTTCTCGTGCAGGCAATGTAATTCTGTTTTCGCAATTGCGTAATGAAATTATTGAAAGCATCCAATCCGCTCATCTGGCAGAGCACCGGCTGGATTGGAGTCAGCAGGAGTTGGACGAAACGGCACAAAAAATTGCTGTCGCCGCTATCAAATACGGAATGCTCAATCAGGATTCTAACAAACAGATTGTGTTTTCCATGAAAGACTGGCTGATTTCAGAAGGTGATACAGGAACTTATCTGGTTTATGCATATGTTCGTATCAGAAGTATAGGTCGGCAGATTTCGCGTGAAGTCAGTACGGATGTGGATTATTCACTCTTGACACACGCCAACGAAAAAAAACTGCTACGCCAGTTACTCGATTTCAACCGCACTGTCTTAATCTCAGGAGAACAATACCGTCCCTCACTGCTGGCGAGGATGCTCTATGAGTTTTCCAAAGATTTCAGTAGAGCCTACAATACCTGTTCGGTAAAGCATGCAGAAACTGAAAAGCTGCAGGCAGCAAGATTACTCTTATTTCATTGTGTTGCCGAAACTCTCCTGCAGGGTCTTCATCTCCTTGGCATCACTCCACCTGAACGGATGTAAAGCGGCGAAGATTGTTTGTGGATTTCAGCCTGTAAGTTTGAAAAATCACTGGAACATTCTTCCTCCTACCTTTGCTTTTCCAGATTTTAGCTAAGACAAAAGATATGCGCACCTTGTTGTTGATTTTAATTTTTTGCTTTAGTTTTTCTGTGGAAGCAGCTGCAGATTATTTTAAATGGAAAATTCTTTTTGCAGCAAAAGGTTTTGGTACAGAGTACGAAACAATTCCGCTTGCTGCAGCAGGAAAAGTAGAGTTTGCGGATAAAAAAATTGAGTGCAGAATGGAGAGTTTCTGGACACGTATGGAAGCAGATTTGCTGCTCGAGGGAAAGACTTTAGTCTGCGTAAACGGAGACAAAGAGAATTCTGTGAGTGTGGTTTGTAGAGACAATCACCTTAACCGCAAATACAATCTGCTTAAAGAGCTTTATCCTGCCGCAAAAGCGGGTTTCCGGCTTTTGCCAAAAATGGGCAATGGTTCTCCATATTTGGAACTGCGTTGTTATTTTTGATTACTTTGTTAAGGCAAAGCTTTTAAAAGAATCTGCAGGGTTTCGAAAGATTTTTTTGCGGCAGTATTGAGGAATCCGTAAGAAAGTTTTTCTCCATCTGCTCCAGCTAAATCACTGAGGCAACGTACCACAATTGCCGGAATTCCAAATTGCTCTGCAACCTGTGCAACTGCTCCTCCTTCCATTTCAATTGCCTGTGCGCCAAATTGAGCAAACAAAGCTTTTCGTGTTTCTCCGCACTGCAGGAAAACATCTCCGGTCAGGATAGTACCCATTCTTACTCCCGGAAGCGCTGCTTTGATTATTTTCTTTATTTCCGGATCAAGGCTAAACTCCGCAGAATTTTCAGGAGCTCCCATTGGAATACTTCCCGCACGGTAAACCTGTAACTGACCATCGTTCAGTGCTCCGTAATCATATTGGATTAATGACTCTCCAACCACTACATCTCCAATTTCCAATTCCGGATCAATTCCACCTGCTACTCCGGAAAAAACAAGCAATTCACAGTCAAACTGCTGAATCAGTAAAGTTGAAACCAACGCTGCATTAACTTTCCCAAGACCGCATTCGACCACAATCAGCTCATGACTTTCCTCTTTTTTGCTGTAAAAAGTTCGACCGCCGAGCATCTGAGCAGAATTTGGCGGCAAATCAAAATATTTTATTTCTTTAGGAATAGCACAGAGAATTCCAATCTTCATAGGGATAATTTAACAATAAAATTAATCAAAGTATTTATTACAGATAGCCGGAAAATCACGTTTTGTACACCAGTCATAAAACTTACCGCTTCCGGATGTACAAGAAGCGGTGACAAAACTCAGCAACAAAAATGCAGTCCAATAGTTTAAAAAACGACGGAAAAATGTGAGCTTTACTGCTGAATAATTGCTGCAATGAAAGTTGAATGACATGTTCAGCCTTTTCTGCTCAACTCAAAAACCAACTTCGCAAAATCTTTTGTTCCTTCGTCCGGAAGTAGTTTGTGGAGCTTTTTACCCATTTCTCCAGGGACACGATTCTCAAAAAAATTATTCCACCAGTTAATTCCTTCAGTTGCTAAAACTTGCTGTGAAACATATTCTGCCGCGCCTTTTTCTTTGATCAGAAAAGCATTTTCTTCCTGATGTGTTCCAGGAAGTGGAATGAGCACTGTGTCTTTTTGCAGAACAGCAAGTTCTCCAAGAATCCCCATGCCTGCTCTTGTCAGCACTATTTCGCTTTTAGCAAGCAAGTCCCCCATACCTTCGTGTACAATTTCCAGCGGATGATAATGCTGATGAGAAAAAGCTGATGCTTCCTGTTCCAAATTAATAGTGGATCCGGAACCAGTGAGATGAACAACCTGAAAATTATTCAGCAAGTGTTTTAACAACGGAAAAACCGCATGATTTAAGCCAACTGCTCCCTGACCGCCTCCTGTGATAAGAATGAGCGGGAGTTCCGGATGCAGATCAAAACGCTCATTCGCGAGTTTTGCATTTGCGGAAAATATTTCCTGACGTACAACAGGACCAATTGTCTGTTGCAAAGCAATTGAAGGAAACTGCTTTGCGGTTTGTTCAAAATAAGCAACAAGTGCCTTACTGACTGGAGCCATTAAACGGTTGGCAAGTCCGGGTCGCACATCCATTTGCAGGATTACATGCGGAATTCTTAAGATCCACGCTGCGTAAGCTACAGGTACGCTCACAAAACTTCCTGCGGATACAATGACTTGCGGTCGGAAAATCAGCAAAAGCACCAAACCCATTATTCCTCCACCTAAAATAAACAAAGGATCGATTAAATTATGCCAACTCCAGTAACGTCTCAGTTTTCCGGATGGAATGGCGACAAATGGAATTTCAGTTTGTTCTACCATTCTACGTTCCGGACCGTTTTTGCTGCCGAGAAATAGAAAGTGAGAGTCTGGTTTTTGCTGACTTATTTCTTCTGCTAAAGCCAGCAAAGGTAAAGTAGGACCTCCAGATCCTCCACCTGTGAATAAAACTCTAACAGGTTTTTCACTAATTATTTGAGACTCATTTTCGGTCATTTAAAGTTCCGGGAATCAACGAGCAATTGTGCCTTCTTCAATTCCGTCTGCAGAATTCCGCTTACCTCTACTGCATCATTGCAAAAAATCCATTCTACTCCACGGTTAATTTCACGAAAAAGATTATTTTTTGACTTAGGATAACCAACACCTATTTTTTGTCCACAATCCAGATGTTGTTTTACAATCTTTTTATGAAGCAGCAGATAGTGTCCTCCTAATCCGGCATATTTTTCATTCAAGGAGATTTTACTCAAGTATTTTGCGTTAAAGACCGCTACCGGAAGTTTCGCTGAACTGTCGACAAAATTAACCAGCATGAACATTTCCGGAGCAAGAGAAAGCAGGTGAAAATCTTTCCGAGGTTCCAGTGGAGCGAAGAGCTCTTTGAGAATCCTGTTCTGCTTTTCCGGTTGAGGATAATGTTCTTCTTTGGCCTCCACCATCAAGTGCAGTTTTCCTCCGTAACGCAGAAGTACTTCTTCCAATGTGGGCACTTGCGGACAATGTTGCTTTAATTCTGCTAATGTTTTTTCAGAAATCCTCAGATTTGAACCGAACAATCTCAGTAAATCCGGATCATGAGCAACTACAGGATGTAAATCTTTTGTCCAGCGAAAATCCAGTTCAATCCCCCAAATACCTTCTGTTTCAAGTGCATGATCGAAAGCAGATAAAGTGTTCTCGTATACCGTAATGTTGTCATGTTGTCCTCGGTGAGAAATGATTTTGCACTTGCTCAAATTCTCTAAGGTAGGTGCCTTCTGGGGGACAATTGCAAAGATCGAATCACAGATCTGCATCAAACGGGATTCCAGCCAGGACGGTAGTTCCATAACAATTAGTGAATTATGGTTTTAAAAAAGTTTATTTGCGTTTCCAGAGTTTTAAACAAGCTAAGCTTCTTGAGGAGGTTATTCCCAAATCTTCTTCACAAATTTAAGCGGTCGCAACTTCTCAACAATTTTGTGGAAAACAGGCCAGCTTACAGGTTCAAGTTTGATAAGTATATCTGCTTCTTTTTTATTTTTTTCTGCAGATTCGGAATAGATTATAGCAACACCTGCATCTTTTATAATTTTTGTTATCTGAAAAAGAATCCCTGTACCATCAATGACATGCAAATGAATGACGTGTGATCGAGATATTTTTTTCGAGATATTCCATGAAACATCGATAGGTATTATTCCGGACTGAGTCAGTTTTTTGTTGTTAATTATTTTCGGGCAGTCTGCGAGGTGAATCTCAATTTCCTTATCATCATGAATGAAACCTAAAATTTTATCTCCGGGAATTGGGAAACAGCAATTTGCGAGTCTGATTAATGGGTTTTGCACATCATCAATCAAGAATATATTTTTATCTCCTCCAAATACATTCCCCCAAAATTCAGGTCTTATCATCTTTTTCAAACGTCCGCTACTTTCAAAATGAAGCAGTTTGTACTTTCTGAGAAACTGTTGTAAAGGTCGTTTTTGTAAACCAATTTCCTGAAAAAATTGATTGGCGGTTAAATTTTCAGCTTTCAGCGCGGACTTAACCATCATTGATTTAATCCACTTTTCTACACTCAGTTCTTCGCCTTTTTCTCTTAATTTGCGCTCCAGTAACGCACGTCCAGAATTTCTGACGTTTAAAACCTTTTGCTGCTCTACAGCTCTTTTTATTTGGGAGCGGCTTTTTGCGGTTTTGACCTGGTTAAGCCACTCCTCTTTAGGATGAACGCCCTTGTCAGTGATAATTTGCAGAGCTTCTCCTGTAAACAACTGCCTTTCACGAGGAACCCTTTTTTTAGTGGTACCTACCGAAGAAGGATTCACAAGAGCACCGATGCAGTGGTTGCCAAGTTCCGTGTGTATTCCATAAGCAAAATCAAGCACAGTTGATCCTTGTGGAAAAACGAGCATATCTCCTTCGGGACTGTAGACTTGTACTTGATCAGACTGTACATAGCTCATAACGTCAAGCATACGAACGTCTTTATCACCTGCCATCTGATCAAGTTGGCTCAGATAGATACGATAATAGTCGGCAAGTTCGGTTGGACTTCCACTCCAATGTGCCATGATTCCATACTGATTCTTTGTCAGCATTTCTTCAGAAACAATTTCGATTAAGGTTTGTTCACCTTCCATTCTTAACTCAGTCTGTATTCCTTCATACCCATTCCAGAGAGGATTACTGATATAATCTCTAATTTTAAGAGGGATGACATAATAATTGGTATGGACTATACCGAGTGCCTGAAAACAATCTAAGCTGTTTTTAACTACAATTCTGAAACCTTCTAATATATGATCGATCGGCCCGCTTTCCTGGATACGGGAAGAAGGATGAACATAAAGCGGTTCGACATTATGATAAGCAAACTTTTGTTTTTCTAAATTATTTTGTAAAGAGTCTTTCATCGCCTTAATCGTTGAAATGCGGTCTTTTTTCAAATCATCGATTTCAATCAATGTTTTCTGATATCTCTTAGGATAAAGTAATTTAAAACAAAGTTCGGTGTGTTCCTGGCAAATTTGGGTCAAGCCTAACCGTTCTGCAATCGGCACATATATATTAAGCGTTTCCAGGCTGATCCGCCGCTGTTTATCACGTGGCATGGCGTCCATGTCTCTCATGTTATCGAGCCGATCAAAGAGTTTGATAAACAATGCTCGCACATCCTGCACCATTGTTTTCAACATACGCTGATATGTTGCGTCTAAATTATCGACGGTTAAATTTTCAGGACTTTCGGGTTTTTTAATTTTAGTTAATCCTGTGACAATATCTGCATACCAGGATCCATAACGCTCATTGATATCTTCGTGAGTTATTGAGGTATCTTCAATAATATCATGTAATAGGGCGGCAACAACTGTGGGGGCATCAAGACCTGCTCTGCAGATATAACTTGCTACACGCAGTGGATGAATGATAAATGGTTGACCGGATTTACGCTTCTGGTTTTCATGATATTGCCAGATGTCTGAGATGGCTTGATCGAGTAGTTCCGAATCTTTGCGGGTACCATATTCATGCACATAGCTGCGGATTTGTTTATCCAAATCCGTAATCAAAGCTTTGTCACTTGCTGAAATGTTTGTCTGTTTGCTACTCGACATTTTCTTGTTAAGATTTTAATTTTATTGCGGTTGGAAGCTTCTTGCCTGATCATTTCCGCTGCAATAACGCAATGTGGACTCCTTGCGGACAGGTTTCCAGCCAACTTCAAAATGTTGGCTCCACAACGACCCCCTTATTTCACGGAAGAGATCAAAACTTTTCGGATCAACCCAGAAAAAAAAATAGTTTTCTTCCGGAGGATATTTTTTCATCAAAATTTGCAACAATCCATCGTTCTCAGAAAGTTGATGCCACCATTGACCTGCTCCGGGCGAAGGTAAAAATTCCAGACAATGAGCGTACCCACTCCCGGTTGTGAGTTTAATGGAGTATTGATTAAGCCTCATTTGTTTTGGTAAAGTTTCCTTGCCTGAAAGGTACTTTTTTAAGTTTTGATAAACTAATGCCCGATCCAGATATAAGATACGATCATCCCTAAGTAAAAACAAAAGGTTGTTTTTTTGAGAAGCATGTGACCATGGAATTGTAATTTTTTTAATATTTTCAAATGGTTGTTTTTTTTGTGGTGTTTGTTCACTTTTTTTTAAGAGTGAAAACATTGCCATGAAAACTGCCAGAATAACCAATATTCCAACATTGTTTGAGACAATGTCAACTAGAGAGTCCAAGTTTAACAAACCCGGCAAATCACCTAAATATCCCCTTTTGTTTCGCATTAATTTTCATCTTGCAGTGATACTTCTTCTTTCTTAGTTTGCTCGAAGGCCTCACGCGCTTGCGCCTTCTTTTTTTGATGGAGAGAATGCTGGTATTTAGCAAACCAGTCAGATACTTTATCCGCTAAATCAGGACGTTTGATATGGACACAGAGGTCCACCAGCTTTTTTAAGGTGCTGTTTTGCGGATCAAGCTTGATGGCTTCTTCATAATATCGGATTGCACTTTTGTATTTACCGTTTTTTTCTGCTTCTTCTGCCTGACTAATTTTTGCCTGCACTTCTGCTTGACCTTCTTTATTTGAAAAACTTTTCAGCATCTCTTCCAACTCAAAAGCTCGATTTTCATTTTTTAGCAAATTGTTGAGGTTGATGGCCTTGTGCAGAAGATTTTTACTGACTGCAATGCTAAGTGCTTTGTCTATTAGCACCGCAGCCTTTTTTGGATCCTTTTTTTTAAGATAGTTTTCTGAAGCAACCAAATATGCAGTATGTACGGATTTGATTCCTTCACGCGCTTCTTTATTCTGACGGTTTATTCGTAAAACACGTCTATATATTTCAAATGCTTCATCCCAGGATTTGTTATCTACATTCAACTTGGCGATACGTAATAGCAATTCCTGCGATGTGATTTCAGGAACAAGCTTTTCATAAATTTCCAGTGCTTTTTTAGTACGGTTTCCTTCAAAATGGTTTTCTGCATCTTGCAGGCAGGCATCGATATTATAGTTGCTCTGAGATCGTTCAAGCAATTTGAAAGTAGTAAAAAACCTTACTCTGGATTGCAGAATCATTCCTTTACGCTTATACAAGATCCCAAGGTTTACATTGCTGTAGCGGTGATTTGGATTACGGATAAGAATACTTTGAAATGTTTTAATTGCATTGTCTATATCGCCTTCAAGTGAACTTGCAAGTACCAGGAAACAACGCAAATCTACATTTTCTTTTTTACGCATTAGCAAACGTTTGAACACATTCTTTGCTATTATCCCATCCATTGTCTGCAGACAGTAGATGCCTAATGCGAAACAGGCCTTGTTCTCTTCTTCGCTTTCCGCCTCTAAATTGGAAATGATGTAGTTAAATGTCTGCTCTGAATCAATACTATTCCCTTCCGCCTGTATTTCTTCTTCATCTGCTTTGTTTTTCGCTGCTTCTACTGTTTTTGCTTCTTCTTCAACGTTTTTAGCTTTAGACTCTTTTGCGTCCTCTTTAACTTCATTTAATTCATTTTTATCTTCAGCAGACTCTTTTGATTCTTCTTCAAATTCATCCTCCTTTTTTACATCTACAGTCTGCAGGTCATTTACTTCATCCACAACTATAGTAAAATGCTGTTGCATTTCAACCAAATTTTCAAGTCCCTCTTGAATGTCAGGCAGGACGAAGTCTGTCAATTTTTCAAATTCGCCAATTGCAGAAACTGCATTGCCGTCCGCAATTTCCATTTTTGCGTTTGCTGCAGCAAGATTATAGCTCGCGGTTTTAAAATCAGGATCATGCTTAAGACAAAGATTGTACATGTTTTTTGCACGATTCCAATCATGTTTTTTGCGATATGTGTTACCCAGCAGATTGGCTAATTCTACGTTTTTAGGATCCGTTTTCAGGACATTAACACCTAAACTTATTATACCGTCAGGATTTCCTCCACCCTGCATTTCCTGAAATAGTTTAGTAACGGTTTCTCCGGCAAGTTTTGGGTCAAGTTCCAACGCTTTGTTAAACTCAACTGCTGCCCATTCGTAAAAATTTTTTTCCAGCAAACTCTTACCGCGCTCAAGAATTGAGTTTAACTCTTTGTTTGGATCGTCCTTGCTGAAAAATTTATCAAGTATTTTCATAAATCTGAGGGTATCCGGCTAATCATTTCACTTGGTCTGATGAATCTTTGTATGTGCTTCCAAGTCCAAACATCATCATAACCGATGGTGATCTTAATGTAAATTCGAGTTTTAAGAAAAAGTTCATCTTAAACAATGATTTGATCATTTTGAAAAAAGTAGTAAATTAGGTAGTCATACAAATTTTTTATGTTTTTTATCCGGAATATTAAATTGCTGAAAAATTCATCAATTCTCATAAATGACTTGCTAAAATCAGGCCGGATGTGGCATCTATTGTGCAGAATATTGTGCAGAAAACTATTATTCTGATAATCTCCGAAGTATTTTTCCTTTTGTGTACAGTAATTTAAAGATAAAATAAGACTGTATCAAGTAAATTATAACATCAAAACTGAGAAATAATGGCAGAAGTATCTGATGATTTTGAAATTAAACTGTCCAAAGAAGACAATCCGGATGACATTTTAAATGATCAAGGAGACATAGAGTTGTTTGAAGAAGATCACAACGGAGATGAGCCTTTAGCGGGTATCGATGATGCAGATTTGGATGATATTCTCTCTGCTTCTGATGATATGGATGACGATCCAGATGAAGACGAGATAGACCTGGGCATGGATGAGATTGGTGAGCTTGTTGAAGACTTAAAATTGGATGTGGCAGATGATGATGATTCATCACTTGAAGGAGAAGCAGATATGGTTTTCGATGAGGAAGAAACGGAAGATGACAGTAATGATTCCGTAGAAAGTTTACTTGATGAACTTGGAGATGACGATAGCGAGGAACTTAATCTTGCGGATGATTCTGCCGAGGTAGAAAGTTCTGCTGATATAGAGGACGCTATTGAAACTGACGTAGAAGGAAGTTCAGAGGCAGACGATGAACAAGTTTCTGCTGAAACTGAATCTACCGAAGAAGCTGAGAATAGTTCCGTTGATGATTCAGCTGAAAGTACAGAGCAAGATTCTGAAGATATGGAACTTGGTATGGATACTCTTGACGACACCAAAGATGACGACTTAACGGATCTTGGACTAGATGATATTGAGACTGTTGAATCCGACGAAGAAGATTCTGCTGATGAAACTGAGGAAGTGGTTGTTCAGGATGATACAACAGAAGATGAAATAACGGATCTTGGATTAGATGATACTGAGACTGTTGAATCCGGCGAAGAAGATGCTGCTGATGAAACTGAAGAAGTGGTTGTTCAGAATGATACAACAGAAGATGAAATAACGGATCTTGGACTAGATGATACTGAGGCTGTTGAATCCGGCGAAAAAGATGCTGCTGATGAAACTGAGGAAATGGTTGTTCAGGATGATACAACAGAAGATGAAATAACGGATCTTGGGATTGAGGATGTCGAGACGCCCGAGCTTGAACCTAAAACGGTTGAGTCTGTCACTGAGCCCGCGGAGATTGAACCTGAAGCAGATTATGTTGCCCCGGAAGCAGAGGACATTTTGGCATTGGAAACAACAACCGATACTCAAGGTGAGCTTGAGGAAATAAGTGAGGATAAAGAAGAAATTGAAGCTGAAGAATCAGAAATTGAAGTTCAAGTTCAAGAAACACCTGCAATTGATATAGTGGAGAGTGAAATGCCAATTGAATCAGAGGCAGCAGAGAAAATAGCGGCCCCTTTAGGCTCAGACATGCTGTTAAATTTCAACCATGAAGTGGTGGTCGAAATAGCGAGGACAAGTCTTAGCGGCGAAGAAATCACCCAGATCACTTACGGCAGCATTATTGAACTTGATAAAGTTGCAGGAGAACCGGTGAATTTGGTCCTCGATGGTAAAACAATTGCTCTTGGTGAAGTAGTACAAATCAACAATGAAAAACTGGGAATACGCATCATAGGCGTTATTCAGGACTAATTGAAATTATGCTTCACCAAACAGAAATCCCCGTAAAGCCTTATGAGCTGGCTGAAGCTCAATTTAATACAGGGCGATTCCACATAATGGACATTGTCTTTCGCAGATGGGCAACTCTCTTACAAGAGACGCTTTACGCTAAAATGGGAATGATGTTAGAGGTATCCACTGAAAATGTGGTGCAGATGAGATTTGAAAAATTCTTAGATTCGCTTGAGAAACAGCCAATCTATATTTTTGAAACTCTAAACCATAGCCGGGGACTTTTACTTGTTGATAAGTCTTTTTTTGATTTAGCACTTAACGGCGAAGCAGATCCGACTGCAGAAAAGTTGTCACTGGTTCAGTTGATGAAAGAAAACCGGCAGACCCTGCTTAAATTGGTAAGTAAGATGATTGATGATTTTGAAAAAAGCTGGCTTAATATTGCAGAGGTTGAACTTAAACTGAATCGTGTTACCATCTACCCCCGCCGTGCAAATGTCATGTTGCCTTACGAATATTGTTTCACAGGGCGTGTTCAGCTTAGTCTTAACGGTTTTCAAACAAGTCTACAGTTATGCCTGCCTTATGCTGCTCTTGTGTCTGTGCTAAGACCGCTCGAAAATAAAAAAATTATTGAACCTGAATCTATGGCTTATTACTTCCCTCAAGTGAAAGAGCATTTCAAGGATTTATTGGAAAAGACTGAATATTCGGTTGTTGCTGAACTTGGGAAAGCTGATTTGAGAGAAGCAAATGGGAAGTTGGAAAAAGGGCAGGTCCTGCCTTTGCTGAATAAAGACGGCCTCGTTACTATCCGGATTAACGGAACTCAGGTATTACAAGCTTCTGCAGGGGAATCCTCAGGGCACTACTCAGTTCAGGTGATACGAGCTACTGAGGACAAAAAGCCCTCAGCAATTCAACCAAAAAGAGAATTCAAACAAGTAACATGGCCAACTCAGTAATTATCGTTTTTTAAAACTGTAGCAAGCCATTTGTCAGGATTCTCTCCACACTCCCGGAAAAGTTCTAAGGTCTCATCCGCAGGAGTAAGACCCTCTTTTGTGTACTGCTCAAAATAAGGCAACAGCCAATTCTCCTCTGCCGATCCAAGTCCCTCTATGGCTTTTTCTACGATTAATCTTCCAGTCTTTGCAAAATTTGTTCGATTGACTTCAGCATGTAAAGCATCCTTTGCTACAGCATTTTTATAAATTATAAATTCTTCCTTAGGCAAATCCATCAGAATTGATTGTACGGAGGAAAAAGCAGTTTCATTATAAAGTAATGCACCGATCAATGCCGGAACCGCAATTGAATATTGCGGAGTCACGCTGTCAATAACCCTCACTTCCAGAATGTTTTTTATTCTGATGTCCGGAAAAAGCATTCCCAAGTGTTCTTCCCAGTCATCCATGCTCATTTTTAAGTCCGGATGCTTACCGTCTAACAACTGCTGGAAGCTCCAATCGGTCGTAAGAATCTCTTCTCCATCACGTTTTAAATGATACGGCGCTGCCTTTAAGGCCCAGTCTATGTAGTCCTCTAGACGAAAATCAGCACTTAAAAAGGCTTCAGGAAGTCCGGAACGTGAATTATCTGTATGCTCCCAAATATGTGAACGATAAGATAGATAACCGCTGGGGGCGCCTCCTATTAAAGGACTGTTGGCAAATATTGCTGTTAAAAAAGGAGAAAGGCGGTTTAGAAAAATAAATTTCCTTTCCATATCTTCTATGGAAGCATAATCAATGCTGACCTGTACACCAGTTGAGGCTTTCATCATCCACTGTCCGAGAGAACCTGTATTCAGCATGTGAGGGAACATTATCCGATAACGGCTCTTGGGAAAAAATGGCAATGCTTTCAAAGCATGCAGTGGTTGCGCTCCCTGAAACAAAAGTTTTCCTCCAAAACCCGTAACTGCTTTTTTCAGCAGCTTTAAGTAAGACTGCAAAGAATTGTGTACTTCTAAAAGAGATTTTCTAGGTGCATCTGAAAGCTCAATTTGTCCTCCTGGTTCAATCGTGACTTTTGAACCAGACGGACTTGTAAGTGCCAGAAGCATGTCTTTTTCATAAATTTTTTCAAGCGGATCAGCAGTGTCTTTTGTAAGTTCTACTAAATTTTCTAAAACACTGAAAACTCCTGAATCACCATCAACAGGTAAAGGGAGAAAAGCATCTTCAGGATTAGCTTCATCTGGAATCAAAACGAAATTTTCATACTCCATGCCGATCAAATTATTGTCGGGAGCACCGGATTCTTTATGGCAATAGCCTAGAAAAAGGGATTTAAGGTCGTTATGAGTCATGATTGTATTGTTGCCCAATTGGAATGGTGAAATAGTATTGCAAGCAGTTAAAAGCAAATTAAAGAAGTCCGTTAATCATGCTTTTACTGATAGAGGTGATCCAGCTAAATGCGCTAAAACCAGGCAAAAACAGACTAAGCATGACTAAACCCATTAAGGCCTGTGAACCATAGCGGTAATTCCAGTGCTGAAATCGTATTTTTAAGTCAACTGGTAAAAAATGAGGTAATACTGAATTTCCATCAAGTGGTCCAAGTGGAATCAAGTTGAAGAGACAAAGATTAAAATTGATAAATATAAACAGGTATAACAGTTCCAGCAGTGGAACTCCTGCAATTGATGATAAATTGTTTTTTGCTAAAAAACTAAATAGGAATGCTGCTCCTACTCCCAATAATAAATTCATCAATGGTCCTGCCGAAGCTATGTAAAAATCTGCATTGCGTACACGGTAGTTATGTGGATTAACAGGTACTGGCTTGGCGTATCCAAATCCTGCAATTAATAGCATTAAACTTCCGAACAAGTCCAAATGCACAAATGGATTGAGGGACATTCTACCTGCGTTTTTTGCCGTGTCGTCTCCACAAAGATGGGCTACATACGCATGGCCGAATTCATGGAAAGTTAAAGCAAAAATCAGACTGAAAATCAGAATGATCAAAACTTGCGGAGGAAGACTAAACAACAATGTAGTATTTTATCAATAGAGATGAGTTTTTAGAGATATATTATATTTATTGTTAATTATTATTGTATCAGAAAGTTAAACATCACCAAAAGACAAAACTTCAGCCGCAATTATTTTACATTTAATTCAGTGTTCTGGATTAGCAATTAATGCCCTAATGTTAACAGTCGTATAATAGTAGATTTTCATACAAAAAAGCTTTACTATTTTTGCTGATAACGACATTATATATATATTCTAATATTTACCTGTTCGCTAAAAATTATGTAGTCGCACAAAATAGACTGGCGAACAAAAACACCCCCGTAAAAGCCTGTAAGTTCATCAGGGGAATCTTGGTTTTCAACTCCTCCCTATAAAAAGTTGAATCTTTCATGTACCAGGAAAATCGATACAGACAAAGGTCCAAAGATGTCTGGTAACTGTTAAGGCTGACGGGGGTGAACCTCACTTAATTTCAAGATCCTCAAAAAATTCTTAATTTCATAAGTATTTTAATATCTTTTACAGTTTAAGCCCTGTAGAATCTATGGCGGTTGCAATATAGCTTTACTTCCCATTACTGTTTTTTAAATGGTTCAATCACTATGTATTGTTGTTTTTTTGATGTAGACGGAGTTTTGCTGGATTTTGAAGGCGGATTCACTAAGACAGTCAAGGATTATTTTAAATTAGATGTTGCAGATGATTTTGTTTCAAAAAGTTTCTGGTTTTCAGATTTACTGACAAAGGAACAGGTCATGGAAGGTTGGGATTATTTTCTTCAGAGTTCTGAATTTGAAGAACTTGAGCCAATGGTAGATCCGGAACAGTTCAACGCTGCATTTGGGGCATATCCTGTGCATTTTATCACCAATATTCCACTGGATTGTCTTGAGCGAAGAGAAAAAAATTTAAGAAACGCAGGATTCAAATTTGACTCTGCGCATTGTGCTGGATTTATAGATTATGACGGATATTCAACCCAGACGAAAGCTGAAGTTATTAAGGAACTGCATCAAGAAGAAAAGACTATTATGTTTGTGGACGACCATCCTGACAACTGTCTCAATGTTCGTGAATCTTTCCCTGAAGCAGAAATTTGGTTGATGTCTCGGCCATTTAATGATGATTTCGAACACCCGGAAATACGCCGGGCCAAGAATTGGACTGAAGTTCTTGAACACTCAGGTAATCCTGCCACTCGCTAATTTTGCTTGCCTAGACCAACTGAATTTACAGATACAGAAAACTGTTCTTTCGTTTCTGATTTTAAGTTGACTCTGATGTGTACATGTTATTCATAAATATTCTACAAAAACAGTTTGGCTTAGCAGTCATAATTCTGTTAGTGCTTGCATCAACTGTTTTTGCACAGGAAGAAGATGTCACCGCGCCAACAGGTGCTAGAGATTCTGTTTGGCGGATAGGATTTTGGGAGGTACTGCAGCAAACTTTTGGTGACGATGAAAGTCATCCGTTTTATAAAATGACCGGTACTGACAGATTCAGAGCTGGAAGTGGTTATTTTGGACCTACCTTTCTTGATCCTGGCAGTAGCAACTTGCTTCCAAATGTTGACTATAAAAATGAAGATGGTCACGCTGGTGAAGACGGTACTTTGACCAAGTTATTCAGTTATATACCTTTGCTGAAAGGGCTCCCGACTTTTTCTTTGGAATATATCCAACCGACTGATTATGTCGTCGGTATCGGCTTAAGTTTTGCCTACACTAATATTTGGCTGGATGATGAGCAAGCAAGGGCAGCCACCATGGGAGCAGATCCGGCTTATGCAACCCCTCTTATAAGGATGGCTTCTCATTTCTATATGTTCTCCGCCTCAATCCATCCTTTCGGAGTACCTAAAACAGATGATCTGGATATTTTCATTGGTTTAGGACTTTCAATGGTCGAAAGTACTTTGAAATCCGGTATCCGGGATAATCCAACAATTAGTGAATATGCGGCTACCACTCAGACTCAACTCAGCAGTTCGGCCGGCACCTTACCGTTTCGGCGTATAGGAATTGCTTCAGGAGGGGATAGTTTTGGTTTTATGCTGGAATTCTTGTTTCTGGGAAATAGTGAAATCATTGACAATCCGTTTGCGACAAATACAATAATCGACTCTACGATCTACAATTCAACATATAATGACCGTGGAGATGCATTGCCTTCAAAAGTGGGCATGTCTGGAGGAATTACACGAGTTTCATGGACATATTCATTTTAAGCGGCACTTCCATTTTCCAAGATCTTCATAATCTCTCCCACCAAATAAAAAGATCCAGCAACGACAACAGGCTTTTCATCAGCAAGTAAAACTTTTTCCATGGCTTCTTCCGCAGATGAACTATGCTTTATTTCCGGAGAATGTTCGAAATTTACGCACTCCGTGATAAAGTTTTCCAACGCTTCAGGAGTTGCGCTTCTTGGTGAAGGCAGAGGAGTAAAAATAAGATTACCCGCTTTCTCACACAATCTTCTCAAAGGATTTCGCAGAGCAGGATCCAGTTTGTCTGCAGCCATTCCCAAAATCAGTGTACAGGGAACGAGTTTGTTTGTAGTGATAAATTCTACCAGCGCTGTCAATGCATCAAAATTATGTCCTCCGTCAAACAGCATTGTCTTAAAATGTTTTCCATGTTTTCCCCAAAATACGTTTTGCCGTAAATCGAGACGACCGCGCATTCTTACCTTTTGAGCACTTGCTAACCACTTTTGTTTTTCAGAACTGTTTCCGTTAAAAAGCACCTGCATTGCGCATAAACTTGTTTGAATACAAGCCAGACGCGGTTTTGAAGAAAATTCAAGAGATAATTTATTTTCCGGAAAATACGTGTCGAAAATCTCATCCACAAAATAACATGGAACATTGGATTTGCGCAAATGTTCGGTCAGCCACGGTTTTAATTCAGTAACCTGTTCCGCAACTACTACAGGAATTCCCGGAAGTGTAATGCCAATTTTTTCCAGAGCAATTTCCTGTAAACTGTTTCCGAGGACTTCCTGATGATCAAGTCCTACCTTGGTCAGAACACACAATTCTTTTGTTGTCACGTTGGTTGAATCTGCCAGGCCTCCTAAACCGGTTTCCAACACAACCCACTCCATCTTTTCTGTCATGAATATTTGAAAAGCAATTGCGGTTAATACATCAAAATAGGAAAGGTAGGGGGTGCCCTGGTAGCCTCGTGCAGTTTTAAGTACCAAGGAAGCGCTCTTTGTAAAGGTGCTTTTAGCTACAGACTTACCTTTAAGAGCTATTCGTTCTCTAATGTCTGTTAGATGCGGTGAAGTATAACAACCTGAGGCAAATCCTTGCACGCACAATAAGCTGCTGATGATAGTCGCTGTTAAGCCTTTACCGTTGGTTCCAGCAATGTGGATTACCTTAAATTTTTTCTGCGGATCTCCTAAGTCTTTCAGTAAAAGCCGGATTCCATCCAGTTTACTAAGATCACGTGGCTGTGCACTGATTTCGTAACTGCCCCAACTTTCCATCTCAGAAAGTACTTGCAAATAATCTTTGTCAGAGGGCTGCAATTTTGTTTTTTTTGGAAGAAAGCAGACGGGTTTTCTGCTAAGTCTAGGAAGGAGAACTATTCCCCGTCTTGAAAGAAACGGGGAAAATGAATTTCAGAAATTTGGGCTAAATCATTTTGAAAAAAGTTTTATTTGAGGTACTTAAAAAACTTACTGTCTGCATCCATCAGCAGTGTAGTACCTTCCTGCAGGCTGTTGCGATAAACATCATTAGAACGCAGGAACTTAAAGAAATCAGTGTCTTTCTGGTATGCATCAGCATATATTTTAGTAGCTTTTGCATCTGCTCTACCTCTTGTTTCTTCGTTAATTTTTTTTGATTCAGCAATAATTTCAGTGCGTTCTCTGTCTGCCTCAGAACGTATTTTCAGTGAAGCTTCATCACCTTGAGCTCGGTATAGTTTTGCTTGTCGTCTTCGCTCAGCGTTCATACGCCCAAAAACAGCCTGACTATTTTGTTCAGGCAGGTCGGCACGTTTTATACGGACATCCAGAATTTCAATGCCAAAATTCTTTGCATTTTCTCTGGAACGTATTGTTATAGCTTCACGGATTTCTTTACGGTTTCCTGAAACAATTTCAAGCAGCGTGTGCTGACCAAGCACCTCACGTGTTTGTGAATAGATAATATCATCGAGTCGTGCATGTGCACCTGCCGTTGTACGTACTGTTTCATAAAATTTAAGCGGATCCATCACACGCCACTTTGAGTAGGTATCAACCTTCATTTCTTTTTTGTCTTTTGTGAAGACTGCACCTGGGTCTGCATCATAATCCTGCAGACGGTTTTCCATAAAAATGATACGACTTACAAATGGCATCTTGAAATTGAGCCCAGGCTCCATGACAATGTCAACAGGGTCACCTAATAAAATTTCAATCGCATATTGAGTTTTGTCCACAATATATGTGCTTAAGTAAATGGAACCAACAACAAGGAGGAGGAGAATTCCTCCAAAATTTGATAGCTTTCCTGACATAAAATATTACCTGGTGATTAAATGAGGATTTAGCAGTCGACATCCTAATTGGACAAAGTGTGCACGTCAACTTATTTTTATACGGTTAATTGTCGATAATATACGTATTCTTGTCAAGTTGAAATAGTTCACCGAGCCATTGGCTCCGTTATTTAAAAAAAGAATTATGTTTAAGTTGAAGTCACCTAGTCAACAGGAGCAAATCCTTGCTTTGGCAATGCGTCAAATCGAGAAATTGTTAAAAGAAATGCAGAATGAAGGTAAGGATTTATCTCGTTTAAAACTCAAGAAATTTCAAAAAACACACCACATTGACTGCAATTGCAAATTGTGTGAAGTAGCCAAAACCAAAAATGATCCGCGTTTACGAGGACTTAGCGAAGACGGTTTCAAAGTTTATGTAAATGGCGATAAAAAGAGTTCTCAATGAAACAGACTGATTCCTCAATTGCGCAAACATATTTTGAAATCTGCTGTACTTTGCCTCTAGAGACTGAAGAATTATGGAGCTGGTTTTGTTTTGAAAAAGGTGCGCTTGGTGTAGAAACAATGACGGAATCTCCAACTGAGTTGACTCTCAGGATTTTCTTTGAACATGAACCTGCAGGAGGAGCACAGAAATTAGTTGATGACTTTTGCAGCGAAACTGCTTCAGAGGAAACAATTAAAATCAGCCAAGAAGGCATCCGACCTGTTGAAAATTGGCAGGCAAATTGGCGTGAACATTTTCACCCTGTGAAGGTTGGACAATCACTGATCATTCTGCCTTCCTGGGAAACCGGATTTGAACTTGACGGCAGACATCCGGTTTGGATTGACCCAGGGCAGGGTTTTGGTACAGGACATCATCTATCAACCGCGTTAGCACTGGAAATGTTGGAGCAATATCTATTGAATACAGATATTTTGCCGGAAAGTATGCTTGATATTGGAATTGGTTCAGGAATCCTGGCCATTGCCGCCTGCCGTCTCGGTATACAAAAAGTGGTAGGTGTTGATATTGAAACTGAAGCAGTTGCAGAAGTTGAGCGAAACAGTGAACTAAACGGTCTTTCCGGAAGGGTCAAGGCCGTGGTCGGACAACCTTCTTCGTTGAAAAAATCTGCTCCACTCGTTATCAGTAATATGCTCTTGCGTGAATTGCTGTATGTACGACTCGATCTTGCAAGACTGACAAGTCCGGGTGGAACTTTGATTTGCAGTGGACTCCTGGGTGAGCAGGCGTATGAACTAAGCATTGCAGCGACGCAACTGGGTTTTGAATATTGTTCAAACTTAGAATCCGAAAATTGGCGAGCTGTTCAGTTTAAACGCCTTGTGAAACAAAGTTGACTAACCTGTAAAAATAATTCTCTAAACGTGTCATTAAAAACAAAGTGAGAAATCTTTCAATATTTACAGCAAATGATGTTTGACTCTTTGAATGCAGACTGAGTAAAATGGGACAGGCTTAAAAAACAAAATATAAATTTGAAACTCCGCATTTAATTGATATTCCGATGATACTTGTTTTTATTTACTTATTGGCTGTCGTGCTGGCAAACATACTTATACTTTGGCTTGGGCCTCAGGCAGCGGTCATCACAGCATTTTTATTTATTGGTCTTGACCTCAGTTTGCGTGACAAACTGCATGATCAATGGCACGGGAAACAATTGTGGTGGAAAATGTTAGCCTTGATTTGCGGAGGTTCAGCAATTTCAATTATACTCAATTGGGATGCTTTGCCAATCGCATTGGCCAGTGCAACAGCCTTTTTAGCGGCCGGCGTAGGAGACGGACTGGTTTATGCGGGATTACGCAAAAAACGTTTCATGATCAGGGCAAATGGTTCCAATGTGGCAGGTAGCGCTATTGATTCAATTGTTTTTCCGACGCTGGCTTTTGGGGTGTTCATGCCTGAAATTGTGATAGGACAGTTTGTCGCGAAATTCGTCGGTGGATTTTTGTGGTCGCTTGTACTACAAAAATATTTTAGTAAAGACGAGGAAGAAGTTCAATCCGCCTGAAAACAAATCATGACAAAAGAATCAATCGAACGTGCATTAACAACATCACTACATCTTATGCTTGGTTTGGCAACGTTGGACCTTGCATTGTTCATCTGGGTTGGAACTTCAGTAGTGACAGTAGTTGCCCATGCAATGTCACTCTGGCTTTTTTTACGTTATCGTTTAATTTTTGATCTGGTAAAACTTCTCGAAACTTCCGCTCTTATAATTGATTTGTACCTTATCAACATGTACGGCTACGCGGTTGCTTCACCTGTTGCAACACTTTTAGCCATCATTCACATTTCGCTCAATAAAGATTATCACCTCGGCAAACTCAAACACGATCTAGATAAAGTGCTTGCTTCAAAACAGAAAGATGTTGAAAATGATAAAACATGAAATACTTTAGCATCTCTGTTTGGTAAAAAGTTGAAATTTTAATCCTTTCAGTTTGCTCACTATATACAAGATTTTCCACTATGCACTTAAATGACGCTGTTTCAGCAGTATTTAACCGATTCAAACATAATTCAGGAAAGCTGCAACTGAAGTAAATTATCTTCGCAAATGAATAAAAATTCTGAAATAGCGGCTATTTGTTTTGCCTCAGTAGGTCACACTCTCTGCCACTTACTCACTCTGCTTTTCCCAACTGTTCTTCTTGTTTTAGAAGTAGAAATGAATTTGAGCTTTCAGGAATTGGCGGCACTGGCTGTTCCAGCAGCATTTCTCTTTGGTGCAGGAGCTTTGCCTGCAGGATGGCTCGGTGACAGATGGAGTAAAACCAGACTTTTGGAAATATATTTTTACGGTACCGGAGCTTTTACGATTATAACTGGATTTGCAGAGACTCCTATGACGTTGGCCTTTGGACTGGCCGGGATCGGATTATTCGCTTCAATCTACCATCCTGTAGGAATGTCATGGTTGGTTTCCAGGACATCCAAAACAGGTACAGCGCTTGGTTTTAATGGTCTGTTTGGAAGTTTAGGTTTTGTTCTCGCCCCGCTTGTTGCAGGATCATTGACCGGATTGTGGAGTTGGCGTTTTGCGTTCATTGTTCCGGGAATTGTCTGTTTGTTTATCGGAATCCTTTTCAGTATTGCTTTGCGTACATTTCTGGATGAAGCCCAAAAGCCTGTGCAGAAAGCGACTTATGAATCGAGTTCTCCGAAAAACATTTGGATGACATTTGTCTTGATGGGCCTAGCACTACTCCTCACGGGCATGTTTCACCAGATTGTACAGTTTTCACTGCCCAAAGATTTTGACATGCGTGTTCTCCTTACTTCAGGCTCACTGCTTGGTACAGGCTCGATGGTGGCTCTGGTTTATGCGGCAGGAGCAATGGGGCAACTCCTGTTCGGCCGCCTGGCTGACCGTTATTCTGAGCGTCAACTTTATTTTTCTTTATTTTTATTCACTGTTCCAGCAGTAGCTTTGGCCAGTCAGCTTACTGAAATACCATTGGTTTTGAGCATGATGCTTGTCGTATTTTTGAGTACAGGCGCACTTCCGGTAGAAAACACTTTACTCGTTCGATATGCTCCTAGTCACAGGCATGGTCTGGTTTTTGGCAGCAAATTTTTGTTAGGCTTTGGTTTTAGCGCATCAGGAATTTTTTTGTCAGGTTGGATTTTTGAACTCACCGGAAGTTTCATCTGGCTTTACGGACTCTTAGTTTTGCTCGCGGTCGGAGTTGCTGTGATAGCATTTTTACTCCCCGCTCAGCGAGTTCTTCAACCTGCCTAATAAGAACCTCAAACATTATATTCTGTATTTTGAATCAACGTATTAACACTAATAAACTGGAATCCGTTTGGTATGGACCTCCTCCTGAAGCAGCTCCAACCCTCGTCTTTTTACATGAGGGGCTAGGCTGTGTTTCACTCTGGAAAGACTTTCCTGAAAAACTAGCAAACAAAACAGCTTGTGGTGCTTTGGTTTTCAGCAGGCTTGGTTACGGAAAATCTGCTTCGTGTGAACTTCCACGTGCTCTGGACTTTATGCATCATGAAGCTCTGACTGAACTTCCTGAGATGTTATCGCAGTACAAAATCCACAAGTGTATCCTAGTGGGACATTCCGATGGAGCTTCGATTGCGTTAATTCATGCAGCTGAAAATCCTTCAGAATGCCTGCTTGGAATTGTCAATGAAGCACCGCACGTTTTTTGTGAAAAGTTAACTACGGAATCCATCGAAAAAGTAAAGGAGCTTTATATGTCCGGAAATCTTCGGGAACGTTTACAGAAACATCATGGTGCAAATGTTGATTGTGCTTTCCACGGATGGGCTGATGTTTGGCTTCATCCAGACTTTTCTGCATGGAACATAGAAGAGTGCCTCCCGAAAATCCGGGTGCCACAATTAATTGTTCAGGGAAATGACGACGAATATGGTACTTCCGCGCAAGTTGAAGCGATTGTCCGTCAATCAGGCAACAGCGTTGAAACGTGTTTTCTTGATAACTGTGGACATTCTCCACATCGTGATCAGGAAATTCTAACTTTGGAAAGCATGTCTAAATTCATCCGGAACTTGTTTGTTTGAAGTAATACACAGCTCTTTGTCAGCCAAATCACTTGCATTTTAGCAATGCAGGCTTTATTGTGAGCAGATAGTTTTTTGCTCAGGAATGCTGTTTCTATAAAAACTAATCCGGAAATAATTATCATAAAGACAATTTTAAATTATGCCTACCGTACTTTTGCTAAATGGACCAAATCTTAATTTACTTGGCAGCCGTGAACCTAAAATTTACGGTTCAACGACCTTGACCGATATTGAAGCGCAAGTCTCATCTGCACTTCGTGAACGTAAAATTGAGTGTGAGGCTTTTCAGTCAAATTCAGAAGGAGAACTAATTGACTGGCTTCATAAGCAGCGTGACGCGGATTTTTTACTTTTAAATCCTGGCGCCTTGACTCACACAAGTGTAGGACTTAGGGATGCAGTGCTTGCAATTGAAATTCCTTTTCTGGAAATCCACCTTTCCAACGTGCATCAGCGTGAAGAATTTCGGCATCACTCTTATTTTTCCGATATTGCGATTGGGGCACTAGTTGGGCTTGGAGTAAAAGGTTATTTGCTAGCGACTCAGTTTGCTGCCGATTATCTTGAGCAAAAAGCTATCTCTGCATCCAATGATTGATTCTCAATGATCAGCAGTCTGCATCTCAGAATTTTTGGCTCGTTATGAGACTTTCCTCCACAACTATTACTCTAATATTTAACGTTTTGCTCGCTGGTGTTGCGTCTTATTTGGCAGGGTCATTGCTCAGCACATGGCTCCATCATCAAGTCTTGTCTATCCCTGCTTCAACACCCAGGACTTTCCAGATTGAAACTGACAAACTGCCTGTCGATTCCGGAAAACCCCAAAAAGAATTTGCAGCAATTTTGGAGAGAAATATTTTTAACGCGGAAAAAACAGAAATAGAATTGGCTCCGTCTCTTCCAGAAGAGGAAATTATTACTCAGGAAACCGCGGATGGTGAAACAGTCGAACACACACGTTTATCGATCGCACTGTCAGGAACCATGATTTACGGAGAGCAGAATTCATTTGCTTTTATCAGTAAAAAAGATAGTTTAAACAAATATGTGATTTACGGAATAGGTGAATGTTTTCACGCAAAAACAATTGAGCGTGACGAAGAATGTGCTGAAGAAAGCGTAAAAGTATTAAAAATCAAGGATCGCTGGGTTTTAATACTCTATCAGGAAACAAAACAAGCTTTGTGGATGGTCAGTGCGGTTACTTCCGGAAAGCCAGCGGCGTCTGTTCCTCAACCAAAAAAAGCAAACAGCAAAATTGATTCTGTGCAGAAAACTGCAGCGCTTGTTGTTCGACCAAAGGAAAATATTGTTGAGAAAAAAGTCCTTCTTCCTGCATCTGATGGTAATGCAGGAAATACTTTCCATTTTCAGCGAGTGTGGGTTGATGAACAACTGGCAGATTTCGAGCAACTGCTGAATGATGCGAGGGTTGTACCTACAACAAAAGATGAAAAACCTTATTTCATGTTTCAGTACATTAAAAAAGAAAGTATTTATGAAAAATTAGGGCTGAAAAAAAATGACATCATTTTAGAAATAAACGGATTTATAGTTGATTCAGTCGGCAAAGCACTCAAGTTGTTGGAAGTCCTTCAATCAGAACGTGAGATTTCACTCAAGGTGGAAAGGGAGGGTAGTGCAGTACAATTCCATTACTACATTGATTGAAAGCGCTAGCTGGTAATAGCTAACAAATGGGCATATTGCAGAATGTTGTTCAAATGGCACAAAACCGGTTTGCTCGAATTTGCGTCACTGCTGGCCGCGCTGATTTGGATTTACTACCGTTATCAGCACACGCTGAATCAACTGCACCTTGAATGGATATTGCTGGCAGTCGCCTTTGGTGTTTTTTGGTGCCTGCGGCATAAAATATATCTCCCCCTTATTTTGCTTGTTTTGACTGCGGCAATTCTCCTGCACCAATGGTTAGTTGTGCTTCCCTCAAGTGTGAATTGGCTGAAGCAGGAAATTTCAGCAGAATCAACAATTATGCTTAACGGCAGGATTCAGCAACGAATCCTCAAAGAAGATAGTGTCTATCTGCAACTGAGCTCCGTGGAACTGAGCAAAGGCGAAAAAAAGTTGAGACTTCCGGAGGCAGTTTTACACTTTCCTAAAAAAAAGCGTCGAATTTTCAATTTTTATCGCGGACGTCAATTACAGATCATAGGGCAGTTGAGTGAAATTAGTCTTGATAAGAATCGCTTGAATTTAGGATTTACGGATTTTCGTTATCGAAACGCCGTTTTTCCGCAAGCCGAACTCGTCCGCAAACGAAACAGTTGGGTCAGGCAACTGACTGACAGGGCAGAGTTTCACCTTTCCAGCCAGGCACTAGCGCTTTATTTACCACTGACTTTAGCAAAGCGTTCTTTTGGTTCACGTTCGACTGCAAAGGTATTTCAGGAAACCGGAATGGCACATCTTCTCGCTATCAGCGGTCTTCACATTGGTTTAATCTACGGAATTATCCTTGGACTTGTACGCGGTCTGGGACGTCTTTCAATCCGTTTTCTGGAGCACACTCGTTTTTATACTTTCTCCCAGTTGATCTCCCTTTCAGGAATTTGGCTTTATCTGCTGTTGATTGGCATGCCTACTCCTGCATACCGTGCAGTGTTTATGTTGAGCTTATTGGTAGCCGGACGTCTACTCGGTCAAGTTCATCAGCCTCTTTACGCCTTAATTTCTACAGCATTTTTCTTCATATTCCTGAATCCTGCAGTGATTTACGAGGTTTCTTTTCAACTCTCATTTCTCGCGGTTTTATTTATTCTATGGTTCCTCCCACTTTATCCACACCCTGGAGAAAATGACGTTTTCTGGAAACGTCTCGCTAAATACGGCTTGATCAGTGTCGCAATAACGGCAGCAGTTATGCTTGGTACATGGCCTGTTGTAGCCAGTATTTTCGGACGTCTCTCTCTGGAAACTTTCTGGCTGAATTTGATTATGGTTTTCCTACTTGGGTTGCTGGTTTTACCAAGCTGTCTGCTTAGCCTTTTTATCAGTGCTCTTTCTTTAGGAAATCCGCCTTTCGGCTTGCTGGAAAACAGCATATTTAGACTGACTGAACTGGTTGTACAAGGATGGTTTGGGGTACTTGAATTTCTACATAACTGGGGAAATTGGGCTTCTTTTACCATGACTCTTGACTGGGGGCCTCCACAATTTATTCTGTATTACGCAGTCATCTTGTTCCTCGGGAAACTACTTACAGACCGGTTTGGAAAAACAGACTAATTCCTTCTTAAATTTACGTAAATTTCCCCTCTCTGGTAAAATGATTTGCTTGTCACTGTTCCAAACGATTAAGCAAAACAGTCTGTATGATAATATAATACTAAGACAAAATAAAAGAGGAAAACGGATTCCTACCGTTAATAATTTATTAGCAGTTCTTGTTTTTCCTGGTTGGGATGTTATCCAAGAAAAGGCAACATAACGAAATAAACTTGGGATGAGATCTGCAGTCCTGACTCTATTTTGAATGAGTCTGCCAGGAATCCAGCAATTTTGTGGCGGCAGTGGTCGGAAGCATATTTCCGGATTCGACTGCTTTTTCCAGTTCAGAAATTTGTTTTTGAAGATTAGGATGGTTACGGAATTTTAGCAGCAAACCTTCTTCAACCAGTGACCACATCCATTTTCCTGTTTGTTTCCTGCGCTGCTTTTCCCACTCTCCGGAATTTCGGAGTGTTTCCCGGAAACTTTTAGCAGCTTCCCAAATTTTATCCATTCCACGTTTTTCAAGAGCACTGCAGCGTAAAATTTGCGGTGTCCATGAATTTTTTGAGGAGGGCTGCAAATGCAGGGCTTTACTGTATTCTGACTGAGCTGTTTTGGCCAGAGATTCCTGTTTGCCATCTGATTTGTTGACCACCACCAAATCAGCTAATTCGAGCACACCTTTTTTTAGACCTTGCAACTCGTCTCCGGCGTTAGGCAGCATCAGCAACAAAAACAAATCCACCATTGAGTCCACCATAGTTTCAGACTGTCCAACACCCACGGTTTCTACGATTACCACATCATAACCCGCGGCTTCGCAGATCAACATTGTTTCTCGTGTTTTACGGGCAACTCCTCCGAGAATTCCGGAAGACGGTGACGGCCGGATAAACGCGTCTGGATGCTGTGCTAACTCATTCATGCGTGTTTTGTCACCCATGATGCTTCCGCCTGTAAGTTGACTGCTCGGATCAACAGCAAGCACGGCAACACGGTGTCCCTGCTTAATTAAAAACAGCCCTATTGCTTCAATGAAAGTACTTTTACCGACCCCAGGAACTCCAGTAATTCCGATGCGCAATGCCTTCCCTGCGAGAGGCAAAAGAGATTCGAGTAATACCTGACCATGCTCGAAAGATTCTGGACGGGTGCTTTCCAGCAAAGTAATGGCTTTTGCAATTGCTCTGCGGTTTCCCTTAATGATATCCGCCTTTGAGGGAAGCTTATTTTGAACCATTTTTCTGGAATGAACTGTTATCAGACTTTATTTGCGATTGCCACCAGTACCTCACGCGCGGCACCTGGAATGGGGGTCCCAGGCCCAAAGATGCAGGATACCCCTAGGTCTTTTAAAAAATCATAATCCTGTGGAGGAATCACTCCTCCAGCGACAACGACAATGTCCTCTGAATTTTCTTTTTTCAGCACTTCTATCAGCAGTTTAATCAGAGTTTTGTGACCTGCTGCCTGAGACGATATCCCTATCACATGTACATCGTTTTCAATGGCTTGTTTGACCACTTCTTCCGGAGTTTGAAAAAGTGGGGCAATGTCGACATCAAAACCCAAATCCGCAAACGCAGTTGCAATTACTTTTGCACCCCTGTCATGTCCATCCTGTCCCATTTTTGCGACCATAATTCTGGGACGTCTTCCTGCTTTTTTAGCAAAGTCTTTGATTTCATCACGGACTTGCTTAATTTCTTTTTGATCCGGAAATGAATTAGCATAAACTCCGGATATGGAATGTATGGGTGCGTTGTAGCGTCCCCAAATTTTTTCCATAGCTGCAGAAATTTCTCCGACAGTCGCTCGTAAACGTATTGCTTCAATTGAGAGGTCTAGCAAATTACCTTCTCCGTTTTCCGCGGCATTGCTGATTGCGTTTAACGCGGTATCAACTTTGTTTGAATCTCGATTTTTCTTGATTTTCTTCAGCCGCCGAATTTGTGCGTTACGAACCGCGCTATTGTCTATTTCACGAACTTCCACTGGTTCAGCATTTTCAACCTGATATTTGTTAACACCGACTATTACCTCTTCACCATGGTCAATTAAAGCCTGTCTTCGGGCAGCGGCGGCTTCGATACGTTGTTTTGGAGTTCCTGACTCAACAGCTTTTGTCATTCCGCCGAGTTTTTCAATTTCATCGAGCAATTTAGTCGCTTCTTTAATTAGTGATGAAGTCAGAGATTCCATAAAATAGGAACCGCCAAAGGGATCAACTACGTGCGGAATTCCTGCTTCTTCCTGTAAGATAAGTTGAGTGTTGAGGGCAATTCTCGCGGATGTTTCGGTGGGCAACCCAAGTGCTTCATCAAAGGCATTTGTGTGTAGTGACTGCGTTCCGCCAAGAGTTGCGGCAAGTGCTTCGATTGTCGTGCGGACAATATTATTAAACGGATCCTGCTCTGTCAGACTCCAGCCGGATGTTTGACAATGTGTGCGTAACATTGCGGACTGTTCTTTTTTTGGATTAAACTGTTTTATCAGGTTCGCCCATAAAAAACGCGCAGCCCGTAATTTGGCGATTTCCATATAAAAGTTCATTCCTACACCAAAAAAGAAGGAAAGGCGTGGGGCAAAACTGTCAATCGTCATTCCGCGATTTATCGCGGTGCGAACATATTCTAAACCGTTTCCAAGTGTGAATGCCAGTTCCTGCACTGCAGTCGCACCGGCTTCCTGAATGTGGTAACCGCTGATGCTGACTGAATTATAACGAGGCATGTGTGCACTGGTGTGTTCAATGATGTCACCAACGATACGCATAGACGCTGCCGGCGGATAGATGTATGTATTGCGCACCATGAACTCTTTGAGGATATCGTTTTGGATTGTGCCGCTGAGCTGTTCCTGTTGCACACCCTGCTCTTCCGCTGCAACAACGTATGCTGCTAAAATGGGCAAAACAGCTCCGTTCATGGTCATTGAAACTGACATTTGATCGAGTGGAATTTGATCAAATAAAATTTTCATATCCTCTACAGAATCAATAGCTACGCCTGCTTTTCCAACATCACCAACAACTCGTTTATGGTCAGAATCATAACCCCGGTGAGTTGCCAAATCAAAAGCTACACTGAGCCCTTTTTGACCTGCAGCCAAATTTTTGCGATAAAAAGAGTTTGATTCTTCTGCAGTCGAAAAACCAGCATACTGACGAATTGTCCAGGGACGACCCGCGTACATCGTTGCGCGTGGTCCACGAGTGAAAGGTGAAAATCCAGATAGCGTTTCTGTGTAACCCAGCTTTTCTAAATCCTCGGCAGTATAAAGTGGTTTTATTTCAATTTCTTCAGGAGTTTTCCAATGAATTGAAGAAGTTGCCTTACCTTTCAATTCACGTGATGCTTGCTTTTCCCAGTCTTTCAATGTTGGTGAAGATGGAGTTTTAGTTTTTGACTTTGACTTTGACATATTTATTTATGAAGTTAAAAGTATTCGTCACAAATGAATTGTTCACTCTTTACAACCAACAGTTTTCAGTAATGTGTCTGAGGAAGTCTGGGAATCTGTGATTGCCTTTGTGTTGTCACCGGAAAGTGTAAGTTTGCTTACACTATCAGTAAGTTTACCTAGATAAGTTGTCATAGAGACAAGCGGGTCGCATACCGCAGTGCGGATTGCAGTTGGTAACAGCCCCCCCGCACTTGCCCAGGTGGCTAACTCAATTAAAACCGCGGCTTGATCACTTCCACTAAGCCCTTCGATTGCGACTTTCATACGACCGCACTGCATTCCGTCACGCTCTGAAGCCCAGAGATGACCATCCATTGCCTTCAGCATTGCAGCTGCATCCGTACCATCCGCACCGCTAACCTCAGCACATGCCAGTGGATTTCCGCTAGGGATTCCGCTTGAACTCGTTGTGGCATTGTCATAAATAATAATCTGCTCCAACTGCATTGCGAATGAAAGAGCGAATGTATTAAGAAAAATTTCATCAATAGTTAAGGGAGAACTGTTATCACTCAGATAAGGATGCAACAAGGCGGAAGCGCTATCAAGATTATTTTTTGCACTCGTGATTGCTGTTGCACGATTTGTATCATCAGCGATAACCGATACACTTAACTGGAGAATATTTAATATGGATGCTCCTGTAACATCGTCGGTGCCTAAACTAACTCCTGATGGTGCAGTGTAGGCCGATGTGGTAGTACTGGATGATTTAAGCAGATTCACGATATCATAACCTGCCTTACCCATGTAAGCGGAGGCTTTGTCTTTTCTTGAAGTACAAACGGATAATGCTTTATCGTAATTTCGGGCGTCTATAGCACTATCACAAGCACCACTGTCAGACTCTTTCACCAAATCACCACAAGCCGAAAGAGCAACAAAAATTACTAAATATATTTGCAATCGTGTTAACAGTTGCAGATATTTCAACTTTTTCAAATGATGTTTTTTCATAGCTAAAATCCGAAATTCAGTTGAAATACTTTACGTTTATCCGGACGGTCACCGATCTGGCTTCCAGTTTCTGTCTTATAAACCGCATATTGAATGTTGAGTCCGCGAAAAAATATGAACGGATTTAACTCAAATCCATAAGTAAAATAACCTTGATTGAATCCAGCACGAACCGCAAATGTACTTGCACCGGAATCTATTGGAAAAATTCCAATTTCAGTTCCTATGTGCAAACGTTTCCAAAGACAATCAGTACCGCTTCTGCTACGGCAATAGGTGTCATCCGCATGTTCGAGGGTAAAGTCACGGATATCTACTGCGTAGAGTAATCGCACCGGTCCCCAGGAAGGTTGCCATGAAACACCCACACTGTATTCCGTATTTTGATCCGCAGGACTGGTTTCATTGTCTGAACGGTTGAATTTTAGACCGCCTATATTGTCGGCCGTCATACCCCAGGTCATCTTTAAGGCCGAAGCAGTTTCAAGACGTTGTTGAAAACCGAAATTATAAGTTTGCGCGCGCTTTAGATCTGTGAGTTTGCAACTTCCGAAAGAGTTGCTGATATTGGAGCTGCTTAGTACGTCGCCGAATGTAGCTGTTTTTAACGGGATATCACAACGCTCAATAGTTTCAACTCCTGCACCCACCAGCCAGCGACCTCGTGCAACAGGCATGGCAAATCCAAAGTTTTGAATCCTATCCAGACGAAAACCGAAATCAATTTCAACAGAAACAGGATTTCTAACCCCAAAATCAATCTGTGTTTCTAAACCGCTGGCGGCACCGAAAGTCATCAACTCACCAAAGGGCAAAATCATGTTTAAATCAGTTAAACTCCGGAAATGAACACGTTTCCCCATTAGTAAGGCAACTACATCCGCAGTTGTTGAATCACCGCTTAGTTTCGCGATTTCACTGATGATACTGATCGAATCATCTGAAATTTCCATTAAAAATGGAAAACCAACCAAAATAGAATCAACACTCGCCAGTCCTGCTGGGTTGTAAAACAGTGCATTTTCGTCAAAACTCAGCGCAATACCGGTATTCCCCATACCTAAGTTCCGGACACCCTGTACGGGTCTACGTAACTCTCCGGTCTGGGCTTGGAGCGTGTAAACGCATCCCAGCGTCAGCAAGATAATTGCGACAAAAAAATTACGGATGTGGTAGCGTAAGCGTGACATATTGACAAATTACTGCAGTTGCTAAATACAAATATTTATTACTAAAAATCATCTCGTTGTTAGATGCACCCTTTGTGCAAATAATACTTTCTGTAGTAAACAGTATCCTGTATCTGGACTTTGTACCTTTTAGTTTATTCACTTATCCTTAAATCTTAAATTAATTATGCCAAGACTATTCGCAGTTGACTCCATGGCAGTACTGTACCGCGGTTATTTTGCAATGATCCGTACCCCACTCATCAATTCTAAAGGTTTGAACACCAGTGGAGTTAGAAGTTTTATAATGCAGTTGATAAAGATTATTGAAGATGAAAAGCCGGATTATTTAGCAGTTGCGACCGATTCATCTGAACCGACTTTTCGTCATAAAAAATATCCTGAATATAAAGCAACACGTGAAAAAATGCCGGAAGATCTGGTTGAGCAACTCCCCTATCTGCCAAAATTGGTGGAATCTCTTAATTTACCTTATTTGAAAATGCCGGGATATGAGGCGGACGATATTGTCGGGACACTGATGAGGCTTTGTCATGAAGCAGAAATAGAAGGTGTGATGGTTACCAGCGACAAAGATTTTATGCAGTTGATAACTGAAAAAATAGAGATGCTCAATCATCGAAACGAACTGATTGGAATTCCGGGAGTCCTTGAAAAATTCGGTTGTGCTCCGAAGCAGGTAATTGAAATGCTGGGATTGATGGGAGATGCCTCTGACAACATTCCTGGTGTCCGTGGAGTGGGTGAAAAAACCGCCATGAAGTTAATTGGAGAGTATGACAACATCGAAACAATTTATGAAAATCTGGATAAAATTAACGGAAAAAGCCTTAAAGAAAAATTAGCATCCGGACACGCAAGTGCACTCCTTTCTAGGGAACTTGCTACAATTGACTGCCATGTTCCGCTTCCGGTTGAGCTTGATGCAGTTCATTTGGGAGAAACAGATTTATATAATAATCCAGAATTATTTGCTTTGCTTGAGGAACTTGAATTCAATACTCTGCTCAATCGTCTGCTGAAAAAAAGGGAGAGTAAATCTGCGAGTTCAGCTAATGTACCAGCACAAAAAGTAGAGGTTTCAGAGCTTAAAGAGCAGGAGTCAGAGTTTTCGCAAAATGTGGAAAACGAGCGTGATGTTCTCGAACTTGGCTGTGATAAAATTGAAACTCCTGAACAGTTGAGTGGGTATTTGCGGGAATTATCCGCGGGAGAGGATTTGGCAATTGCTTTGAATATCAAGGGTGAGCATCAGTTGGATTTAAAACTTGAGGGACTCGCGCTTTGCGCTAATCCGGAACGTGGTATCTATCTTGATTTGAGTCAATCCGCGGCAAAGCAGGGTGAGATGTTTGCAGAAGTCAAAAAAGTGTTTGAATCTACTGATAATCCGAAAATTTTTCATGGTCTGAAGAAAGCTGTCCAGCTATGTACAAATCTCGGTATCGAGTTAAAAGGAATCTGCTCAGATGTAATGCTTGCCGGTCACATGGCAGACCCGCTGGCAAGACGCTATGATCTTGATTTTCTGCTTGGCCGTAAACTAAATTTACGTAGAGAACCTCTAGACTCTGCTGAGACTCTGCAAAAGGAAAGTCAGTTATCAATGTTTTACGAAGAGGACATTGAGGATCAAAACGAATACGTTCAGTACTGTGAAAATGCTTCGATCATTTTACGTCTGCACCTGCAGTTGGAAGCACAAATGAAGCAGACAGGAATGGAAGCAGCTTTCCGGAATATCGAAATACCACTAGCCGTAACTTTAGCAAAGCTGGAACAGTCCGGTATCCGTCTTGATGTGGAGGTGATGTCAAAAATCTCACTTGAATTTGAAGAACGTTTAACTGAATTGCGTCAAAAAATTATGACTTTGGCCGGCGAAGAATTTAATCCAAATTCTGTAATTGAGTTGCAAAATATCCTCTACGAAAAACTGCGTTTGCATGAGCGTTACAAGGTCAAACCCAAAAAAATAAAGTTGGGCAACCGTATGTCAACCGACGAAGAATCATTGGAAAAAATTGCTGAAGACGAATTGCCTCGTACCATTCTGGATTATCGTACCATAAACAAACTTAAAAACACCTATGTTGATCAACTGCCGACCTACGTTCATCAAGCAAGCGGCTGTATTCATTCGACTTTCCGGCAAACCGGAACTGCGACGGGGCGGCTTTCATCCGAAAATCCAAACCTGCAAAACATTCCGGTCCGCACCAGCGAAGGACGCCGAATCCGACGTGCTTTCATTTCTTCCGGAAAAGAAAATATCCTGGTTTCTGCGGATTATAGTCAAATCGAATTACGCGTGGTGGCGCATTATTCCAAGGATCCAACTTTCATGGACGCATATCGGCGCAACCTTGATATTCACGCCTTGACGGCTTCAGCTATTTTTAGTGTTCCGGAGAAAGACGTAAGCCGTGAAATGCGTTCCCGAGCCAAAGAAGTTAATTTTGGGTTGATTTATCGAATGGGTGCGGAGCGTCTTTCAATTGTCACTAAGACCTCCAAAGTTGAAGCAAAAGAATTTATTGAACGTTATTTTGCAAAATACAGTACCATTCATGCTTTGCAGGAACGTTTTCTGGAACAGGCGCGTAAAGAAGGTTTTACAGAAACATTGTTCGGCAGAAGACGCTATCTTCCGGACATTAACGGAAAAGGTCTCTTGAAGCGGATGGCCGAAGGAGCCGCGATCAACACTCCCATCCAGGGTTCAGCTGCGGAAATTATCAAGTTGGCCATGATTGCGGTTGATAGACGGCTCAATGAAAAACAGCTGAAATCAAAAATGATCCTGACTGTGCACGATGAACTTGTCTTTGACGCGTTGAGGGAAGAAGTGGATGAACTTTGTGAAATTGTGAAACAGACAATGGAAAATGTGGTTGGACTTGAGGTGCCTCTGCTGGTGGAAATCGGTAAAGGCGAAACTTGGCTTGATGCGCACTGATCTCAACAGAACATAAAGTATGTGTAGCCAAACAGAGTGCTAACAAAATCCTTTTGAAAATAATAGAGCTTTGTTAGAATAAGACATTATTTAAGTAAACAATCCCTAACACAGGAGAAAATCATGGTAACAGCACTGGTTCTTTTAAATATTGAACGCCAGCAAATAAAAGGTATTTCAGAAAAACTGGTTAATATGAAGGAAGTTTCGGAAGTCTATTCAGTGGCTGGACGTTATGATTTGGTGGCGGTTGTGCGCGTCAAAACTAATGAACAAATCGCTGATACAATTGCCGGAAAATTTGGAGAACTGGAAGGTATAACTGCAACAGAAACTTTGATTGCTTTCCATACATATTCCAGGCACGATCTGGAACACATGTTTTCAATCGGTGAGTGAGAAGCATATGCCAGAGGATAATTCACGGCAAAATATAAAAGTTAGGGAGGTAATTTCCAGCATGGGATTTTATGATCCTCCTCTGGAAAATAGGAATCCGGAAGAATATATACTGATGGACTTTAACGAGCCTCCTCTTCCTCCTCCACCGGAAGTCGTAGAAAATATTGCTGAATTACTAAAAAATCGTATTCACGCTTATCCGATCTACGGTGATTTCCTGGAGAAGTTGGGCGAATATGTAGGTGTGCCTAACAAAAGTTTACTACTGACGAATGGTTCAGATCAGGGAATAGACCTTATTTTACGCTGTTTACTGGAAAAAGGGGATGAAGTTAAAATGGCTCAGCCTGGCTTTCCGATGTTCCGGCAGATTACTGGAACATTAGGTTGTGCTATTGACGGTCCGCAATTTTCGAGGGATTTTCGCTTTCCCCATCAAGAACTAAAAGATTCGGTGAACTCTAAGACACGTTTAATAGTGGTCATTAATCCGAATAATCCCACAGGCACAGCAGTTTCTCTGGAGCAAATCGAGGATTTGCTAAAAACATTTCCTTATATTCCAGTACTTGTAGATGAAGCGTATTATGAATTTACGGGAGAAACCTGTGTTTCATTATTGTCGAGTTATCCAAATCTAATTATAATCCGCACTTTTTCAAAAGCGCTAGGTATGCCTAGTCTGCGTTTGGGGTATGTCATTGCGAGACCAGACTTTATCAAGCATCTGCAAAAAGTACGCGGGCCGTATGACGTAAATGTGGTTGCGGTTTTTGCGGCACGTGAACAATTAAAACATCCAGAACACTGGCAGAGGATCGTGAAGCATTTGCTTGAGGAAAGCAAACCTGCGTTGGAAAAATATTTTGATCAACATCAGGTCAAATATTATTCAAATAAAACTAATTTTATGCTGGTGGAACCTCCAGATCCAGTCGCGGCATGTAAATATTTGAAGGAAAATAAAATTCTTGTACGACCGATGGGGCCACCGATTTCACATACTTTCCGAATGAGTCTCAGGATGATGCCGGAGATGCAGCGCTTCATGGAAGTATACAGCAGGTTTTTAGACACCTAAGCAAAATCAGTTAAAATGGTGATAAACTTGCATTGTTGCAGTTTCAGTAAAGGGATCTCATGGGAGGTCGTCGTTTTCCAGGGACGGAAAAAAATTGCCAAGGATGACAAGCATTTAAGACGACCTCCTGTGTACCTGCTCTTGATCCAGTTTCCTTTTTGATTAAATCAACCCCTCTTTTTCCCTGAAAACCTCACCTGGAGACAGTAAAAACTTGTTCGAGTTTTTTAAGTCCATTGAGGATGGCAGGCATTTCAGGAGGCACATTTTTAAAATCGAGTGTGTTTTCCGGAATATAGCTCAACGCTGTTTCCTGTTCACAGAGCCATTCTATCAGTTTTTCATGATTGAGTTTTGAGGCATCTTTCAACTGTATCCTCAAACGGTTATGGTCATGTTCAATTGTTTCAACACCATGGAGTTGTCCCCAGAGCCGAACTTCCGCATTCCTAAAAATATTCAATACTGATTCCGGAAGCGCACCAAAGCGGTTTTCGATTCCATTACGGAAATCCCAAAGATCTTCCTTTGTGGGTAATGTCCCCAATGCTTTGTAAAGTGAAAGACGCTGGCTCGTGCTGCGAATATAGCTTTCCGGAATTGCCTGGTCAATGTGATCCAGACGAACATTAATATCTTCAGGCGCTAATCCGGAGTCAGCTTGCTGCAGTTTTTTAACCGCCCTGTCCACCATCTGTGTGTAGAGTTCCAGTCCAACACTGGCAATTTGTCCAGACTGTTCTGAACCAAGTAAATTGCCCGCTCCCCGTATTTCCAGGTCCCTAGACGCAACTTTAAAACCTGCACCAAGATCATTGAGATCCTGCAGAACCTGTAGTCGCTCATGTGCAACTCCACTTAATATTTTTTCGGCAGGAATCAGCAAATACGCATAGGCCTGTACATTGCTACGGCCGACCCTGCCACGCAATTGATAGAGTTGGGAAAGCCCAAAATTTTGAGCATTATTGATGATGATGGTGTTTGCTTTCGGAATATCAAGTCCGGACTCAATAATGGTGGTTGAGAGCAGAACCTCAAAGCGGCCTTCAATAAAATCCAGCATAACTTTTTCCAGTTGCTGTTCTTTCATTTGGCCGTGACCGATGGCAATTCGGATGTTAGGCAGGATACTTTCAAGATAACGTCCGTATTCATAAATTGACTCAACACGGTTATGTACCACAAAAACCTGGCCACCACGACGAATTTCGCGACTGACTGCTTCCTGAATAATATAATCGTTGACCGGCAGCAATCGAGTTCTTACCGCTCTGCGATCTGCAGGCGGAGTATTGACCAAACTCAGGTCACGCAGTCCCATCAGTGACATGTGAAGTGTTCGTGGAATTGGAGTTGCGGAAAGTGTGAGGACATCGACTGCCGCTCTGAAACGCTTTATTTTTTCTTTGTGCTTTACTCCAAACCGCTGTTCTTCATCTACTACCAACAAACCTAAGTCATGGAACTTGATATCTGTCGAAAGCAAACGATGGGTACCGATAATGACATCAATTTTTCCTTCTTGGAGACGTTTTAGAATATCTTTTTGTTCTGCCTCTGTACGAAAACGGCTGATGACTTCAATAATAAACGGTGTGTCTTCAAAACGTTGGTTAAAAGTTTGGTAATGTTGCTGAGCAAGGATTGTTGTTGGTACTAGGATTGCGACCTGTTTTTCCTGCTGGACCGCTTTGAAGGCACCCCGCATGGCAATTTCTGTTTTTCCAAAACCAACATCACCGCAGACTAAACGATCCATCGGCATTTCAGATTCCATGTCTGCCTTAACAGAACTGATGACCTCCAACTGATCCGGAGTTTCCTCAAAGGGAAAGCGTAGTTCAAATTTCTGCATTTCTGCATCGTCTGTGTTGAAGGCAAAACCTTTACGTGTTTTCCTTTCTGCATATATTTCTGCTAGTTCTCCTGCGATATCCTCTACAGAACGTGCTACTTTTGCGCGTGTTTTTTTCCAAGATTTTTCTCCAAGTTTACTCAGTTTTGGAGGATTCCCGTCTGCATTTACATATTTTTGCACAAGGTGAAATTTGCCTACAGGCACATAAACTTTTTCTTCACGTGCATAAATCAGTTGCATAAATTCGTTGTTTGTACCTCCCGCGGAAATTTTCTGTAAACCCTGATATCGTCCAATTCCATAATCCAAATGCACCACATGGTCGCCTTCACGCAAATCATCCAAACTGCCAGCAACCTGTTGAACCTGTGTCCGTTGCAAACGTCTACTTCGAGTTTTTTCACCAAAAACTTCTTCTTCTGTCAGCAGAATAAAATGTATTTTACCCTCTGTGTCAAGTTTACGAAAACCTGCAGAAACGTTTCCACTTATGATAGGAATTGATTTTTTTGAGCCATCAACAGGACTGTTCTCCAGCCATTCCAGCCACGGACAGGTTTCAGGATTCAGTTGCTCTCCTGCAACAAACGTTTCCACACCTAAATCTTCCAACAGTTGCTGAAAATGATCGGCATGTGTTTGATTTTTGGCACTCAGCAAAATTGGTACTCCTGACTTATACCAGTTCTGAAGCATCTGCACCATGTGACCTGCCGCAGATGTTGCTTTTGTTTTTTCAAATCCCTGCCGCAGGGAATGATTATTGACAAACTGAAGCTGATGCAGGGTACGTTCAGCTTTATGATTTTGAGTTTTGGAATTTAAAAATAACTGAGCAGATTTTTGTAATCGGAACTCCAGTTCACTGCTTGTTAAGAATAATGATTCTGGAGACAGAGTCAGTTTATTTTGTTGTGAACTGAGTTCGTATTCCATGAAAACTTCCTGATAAAAATGCTCTGCGCGTTTCTTCACGTTATTTTCTTCATCAACTACGAGCAGATGTTCTGCAGGAATGTAATCAAAAAGTGTTTCAAGCTTTGGGTAAAAAAGAGGTGATAGTGATTCAATTCCGGGAAAACTTTCACTTTTACTTAAACTCTCTTTCAAACGTTTTAAAACTTCAGGAGTACATTCTTTACGGAATGAAGGCAGAGTCTGGCGGGCATAATTAATCGTCTGCAGATTAAAAAGAATTTCAGTCCCAGGCAGAATGTCGAGTGAGTCTAACTCTGTATCAGTCGTCCGCTGAGTCTGAATATCGAATGGTTTGAGGTACAAGAGTTCCTTCTTTGCTGTCAACTCCATCCGTACAGGTTTTTCTCGATTGAGCGGAAAAACGTCCAGAATTGCTCCATGGGTACTGAATTCACCCTGATCCTCTACGACATCAACCTGATTGTATCCTGAAAACAGCAATTGCTGCCGGATAAGTTCGGTACTGCCGATATATTCCGTGTTCAGCGAAATTGTGTTTTTTTGGAAAGTATCACGCGGTAGGAAACGCTGCATCATCCCGTTCGGCGTTGTAACGAGAATCCTGACCTTACCTTTGAGCAGTGCGCCTAGTGTTTGAAAACGCTGAGCAACCAGACCTTTATGTGGTGAAAAATTATCATAAGGCAGTACATCCCAGAAAGGGAAAAAATGTACACCTTCTCTGCCTGAATAATAGTAAAGATCATTAAGCAGAACTTCAGCGATATCAAATGATTCACAAACAACTACCAGTGGAATTGTTTTTTCTGCAGCCTGCTTCATTTGTAGACTGAGCAAGGAAAGTACTAGAGCTTTGCTCGATCCGGAAAGTCCTTGTAATTCAACAACTGGAGCGTCTGATTTTATTTTATGGAGGATATTTTGGAGTGATGCAGGCATGTTATTAGGAAAAAAGCGGGGCAATCGTCAGTGATCAAGTCTGGCTTAAAATATCGAGAATAGAAACATATACAACAGGATATTCGACATCCTCATTTATAATACGTACAATTTCATAAGCCACATTATCAAAAACAAATTGTTCTTTCTCTTGAAGAAGTTCTGCTTCAAATTCCATTTGAATAACTTCATGCTCTCCCAGTAAACCATGCATATTTACAATGACGGTTGAGGGATTTTCGTCAGTCATTTGTCATGTTCAAGAAGATCCGGAAGTCCGTTGTCTAGTTAGAGCAGTCTGGAGTTATGTTATTCTTATATAGGGGGAGCAACACCTTCCGTGGGGTCACCAATTTGAAGAACTGAAACACAAACTGCTCTTTTGGTTAAAATTACATTCAGTCGAGCTAACTTGGATTGTCTTTAAAAAAAATAAACTCATTGAAATTTAGGATAAGTTAAGATTTTAATCAAGTTACAATTCTTAAATTTGCAAAAAAGTGATTCAGGCAGATGAACTTGTATAAAGTCTTAGATCCTCCCTGCAGATGAATCAGCAATCTGGAAATGAAAAATCCATTTGTTACATTCGCTAAAGCTTGAGTTTCAAGCAGGACGTTGTCATAATTTATATATTTAAATTTTGTATGACCTTGAATAAAGGAGGTACGAACGGGAAAGCTAAATCAACGGTTTAAATGGTCGAATCTGCAAAAACATCTATATTTACAACTTCGGAAAAAAAGAGCATTTACAGCCTGAGCGGAATCCTCTTTTTTCGGATGTTCAGTCTTTTTCTGCTTTTACCTGTTTTCAGTGTGTTGGCGATGGATTTGTCAGGTGCAACTCCATTTTTGATAGGAGTAGCTTTTGGTGCATATGGTTTGACTCAGGGACTTCTGCAGTTGCCTTTCGGAATGTGGAGTGACAAAGTAGGGCGGAAGAAGGTGATTGTGATAGGTTTGACTTTGTTTATTGCGGGTAATGTCCTAGGGGCTTTTGCTGATTCAATCCATTGGATGATAGTAGCGCGTTTTCTTCAAGGCACCGGAGCGATCAGTTCAACTGTCTTTGCTTTGATTGCGGATTTAACACGACCTGAAGTTCGTACTCGGGCAAACGCAGCTTTGGGCGCGAGTATCGGAATCGCTTTTGCCTTTGCTTTTGGTGCTGCTCCTTTTTTTGGTGAGTGGCTGGGATTACAAGGTATGTTTATGATGATTGCGCTTTTGTCAATGACGAGTTTAGTTTTAGTTATTACAACTGTTCCGAATCCGGAGTCCAGACCGACTCTTCCTCAAAAAACTTCTTTTTGGAACATGGTAAAAATTGTCTGGAATGTTCCAACACTGAGGACAATCAGTTGGGGGGGGTTTGTTTGCGGAGCAGGACTATCATCAACTTTTTTCCTGATTCCAATGATTTTAGTTCAGCACGGATATGAACGTGCTGAAATGTGGAAAATATATTTACCAATGATGCTGGCAGGAGCAGTTGCAATGATTTTGGCTGCAATCTTTGCGGAAGTTAGGAGCCGTTTCCGGGAAGTGATGCTGTTTGGAATTGTGCTCTTGTTTATATCATTAATTGCGATGGGTATTGGACAGGAGCAGGATCGGCTCTTGTGGTTCGTGGTTGCACTATTTTTCTTTTTCATGGGCTTTAACGTCTTTGAACCAATTTTTCCTTCTCTGGTCACCCGCAGTTCAACCGAGGAAACTAAAGGTACTGCGATGGGAGTTTATAATTTCGCGCAATTTATCGGTCATTTTTTTGGAGCAACTGTTGCAGGTGCACTTTATGTAGATAATTTTTTCATCTTCCTGCTGTTACTTGCTCTGGCTGAAATTTGGTTTTTCTATTTGACACTCTCTTTTCCGAATCCTGAAAAACGAAAAGCCAAAACCGAAGAACAACGAATATCTGAAACCATAATTCCGGAAGCATAGTCCGAAGCAGAAATATCGAACTTGAAACTACAGCTAAAATCGACTAAACCTAAGATAAAAGATGGACTTCACAACTAGCGATGAGATGATGTAAATCATGATTAGCGATATTTTCCGTAATGCAGGATATTCCGAATGAACTCTGCGATTCGAGAACATAAATCCTGAAACTTGTAAACGAACCCTGAAAACAAAAATAGTAAAATGCCTCAACAACTTAATCCCGTAATAGTCCCTTTGCTTCCGATGCGGGAAGAGATAGTTTTTCCCGGAGCAACTGTTCCATTTTTTGTAGGCCGTCAAGCATCTATGGACGCACTGGATCGTGCGCTGGCAGGTGACCGCGAAATTTTTGTGGTAACTCAGCGTGAATCCGTAGTTGAAAATCCTCATGAAAGCGATTTGTTTGAAATTGGAGTGCTGGGACGTGTGCTTCAGGTTATGCGTCTGCCAAACGGTACAGTAAAAGCTCTCTTTGAGGGAAGCAGAAGAGGGAAACTGCTGTCTACAAAGTTGGCTGAAAAAGAGTATTTGGTACAGGTTCAACCTGTCGATGAAAGTGCTTTTGACATTGATCTGGAAAAATTGAATGAGTTGGCTGAAGAAGTACGTGAGTTGTTCAAAAATCACGTTAAACAGGGGAAAATAAAATTGAGCAAAGACGCTTTGGCATCACTTGAAGCAGCAGATGCAATGCTCGTGAGTGACCGTGTAGTTTCACTGATGGAACTGCCTCGTGAACAAAAACAAGAATTGTTAGAAACTTTGAATCCGGAAACTCGTCTGCAAAAGGTACTTGAGGTTTTGAAAGATGAGATGAAAATTGTACAACTTGAAGACAAATTGAAGAAAGAGGCGACCGATCAGTTCAGTGATAACAAGAAGGAGGATTTTCTGCAGGATCAGTTACGCAACATCCAAAAAGAACTGGGACAGATGGATGATCCAAAAGCGGAACTGGATGAGATTGACGAAAAAATTAAAAAAGCGGAAATGCCGGAAGAGGTGGAAATAGAAGCAAAAAAAGAGTTGAAAAAATTACGGATGATGTCGCCTATGTCTTCTGAAGCGAATGTGGTGCGTAATTATCTGGAGTGGTTAACTTCCATGCCTTGGAAGGTGAGGACGGAAGATAATTTTGATCTTGTACAGGCAGAGAAGATTCTCGATGAAGACCATTATGGTCTTGAAAAAGTTAAAGAACGTATCGTTGAATATTTGGCAGTGGCATCACTCAAAGGGAAATTAAAAGGTCCTATTATTTGTCTGACAGGACCTCCGGGAGTTGGAAAAACATCACTCGCAAAATCAGTGGCCCGTGCTTTGGGTCGTAATTTTGTACGTATCAGTTTAGGTGGTGTTAGAGATGAAGCGGAAATCCGTGGACATCGCCGCACCTACATTGGCGCCATGCCAGGTAAAATAATTCAGTCCATTAAAAAAGCGAAGAGTAATAATCCAGTTTTGTTGATTGACGAGATTGACAAGTTGTATCAAAGCAATATCAGTGATCCCTCCGCGGCCATGCTTGAGGTACTTGATCCTGAGCAGAACAGTACTTTCATAGATCACTATCTTGACGTTGAATACAGTTTGGCTGATGTCCTTTTTATCTGCACGGCAAATACCATTCAAAACATTACCGGACCTTTACTGGATCGGATGGAAGTGATTCATTTGTCAGGTTATACCGAGTTAGAAAAACAGCATATCGCTACTCAGTTTCTGACCCAGCGCCAGCGAAAATTTCACGGTTTGGATGAGAAGCAACTGCGTTTCCGTAAATCCGCGATTGAGGAAATTACTCAAGGTTATACACGGGAGGCGGGTGTACGAAACCTGGAACGTGAAATTGGTAAAGTATGCAGAAAAATTGTAACACGACTGGTACGTACCAAAGATAAGAAAGCCACTATAGTAACACCGAAACTGGTGCATGAACTGCTCGGAGTACCTCAATTTGAACACGATCAGCGTGAGGATGAAAATCAGATCGGTGTTTCCATGGGATTGGGCGTGACTTCAATGGGCGGAGAAATGCTAATCATTGAAGTTGTTTTAATGCAAGGTTCCGGAAAAGTGGTTTTGACTGGAAAACTGGGAGATGTGATGCAGGAATCCGCCAGAGCGGCTTTTTCTTATGTTCGCAGCAATGCAGAATATTTAGGTATTGATACTGACATTTTTGCTAAAACAGATTTACATGTTCATCTGCCTGAAGGCGCAACCCCTAAAGATGGTCCTTCTGCAGGTCTACCTTTGATGATGGCCATTATCAGCAGCTTCACCAAAATCCCTGTCAAGAATAGCGTAGCGATGACCGGTGAAATAACATTACGGGGGCATGTTACGGAAATTGGTGGCTTGAAAGAGAAACTCCTTGCTGCAAAAAGAGGACTGATTGAGACAGTGCTCATTCCTGAGGAAAATGAAAAAGACTTAGTCGAAATTCCTGATGAAATTAAAAATGGCTTAAAAATTATACCACTGAAAAATGTTAAAGCAGCGCTGGAGTTTGCCTTGGAAAAGCATCCTGATTTTGTTCAAGATCAAGAAATCATTGTTCCGGACATCTCCTGGCCAAATTCGACTGATACTCCTGCTGCAGCCTGAAATGTGGTTACGTTTTAAATCCGTATAATAAATTAATACAGTATTACAGATCGATAAAAAGAATGAAAAAACCAGACACAAATTCCAAACTCTATAAAATCCGGCACTCCTTAGCTCATGTTCTGGCACAGGCGGTGCTGGAAATACGTCCTGATGCAAAATTGGGTTTCGGCCCGCCGATTGATTCCGGATTTTATTACGATTTTGATTTAGCGGAACCCTTGAGTCCGGAAGACTTGCCAAAGCTGGAAAAACGTATGCGTCACATAATCAAAACCGGACAGGTTTTTGAACGTGAAGAACTTGACCAGAAGCAGATGGTACAACGTCTCAGCAAAGATAATCAGTCCTACAAAATTGAGCAGGCCGAAGATCTTTCTGCAAACAATGAAACTCTTAGTCTCTATCGCAACGGCCCTTTCTGGGACTTGTGCGAAGGTCCACATGTGGAGACAACCCGGGACATTCCTAAAAATTGCTTTACCCTTGATACACTTGCAGGAGCCTATTGGAAGGGTTCTGAAAATAACAATATGATGCAGAGGGTGTATGGACTGGCATTTGAGACAGGTGACGAGCTCAAAATATATCAGGATAAGCGTCGACTGGCGATGGAGAGAGATCATCGTAAACTGAACAGCAAACATCACTATTATGCCATCAGTGAAGAAGTAGGCAAAGGTTTGCCGTTGTGGTTACCGAACGGTACTGTGATTCGTGAAGAGTTGGAAAAACTGGCCAAGGAGACGGAATTTCTTGGAGGCTACAAAAGGGTTTCAACACCGCACATAACCAGAGAAGAATTATTGCATACATCAGGACATCTTCCTTATTATGAAGACAGTATGTTTCCGCCGATGGAAATGGACGGCGAACGCTTGTTTCTCAAGCCAATGAACTGTCCGCACCATCATATGATTTATAAAGCCGAACCTAGGAGTTATCGTGATTTGCCTTTACGTCTGGCAGAATATGGAACTTGTTACCGCTATGAGCAGTCCGGAGAACTGGCTGGATTGCTGAGGGTGCGCTGTATGACCATGAATGATGCCCATATTTATTGCACACCTGAACAGGCAAAAGAAGAGTTTATCAAGGTTATGAATCTTCACACGGAATACTATAAACTCTTTGGTTTAAGTGATTTCTGGATACGTTTTTCTCTTGCAGAAGAAAAAACTGGAAAGTTTGTAGATGAACCGGAACTCTGGCAAAAAGCGGAAAAGCTGGTAAGAGAAGCTATGGATGAAGTGGGTATTCCTTATCAGGAAGTCCGTGGGGAAGCGGCTTTTTATGGACCGAAAATAGATTTTCAAGTTACAAATGTGGTTGGACGGGAAGAAACAGCATCGACTAATCAACTTGACTTAGTGATAGGTAAGCGTTTCGATTTGACTTATATTGGAAGTGACAATGAAGAACACACACCGATCATAATTCATCGGGCTCCCCTGGGAACGCATGAACGGTTTGTCGCTTTCTTGATTGAGCATTACGGAGGGGCTTTCCCAACGTGGCTGGCTCCAGTGCAGGTGCGTGTAATTCCAGTAGCGTCCGCATTCAATGAATACGCAAACAGTTTGAATGAAAGTTTGTTCGGCTCATTTGTGAGAACTGAAATTGATGATTCGAATGATTCATTCAGTAAAAAAATTAGATCTTCTGCAATTACAAAAATCCCGAATCTGTTGATTGTGGGAGAAAACGAGCAGGCTGACAAAACTGTAACCTGGCAGCGTTACGGAAGTAAAGAGCGTCAAACATTAGCCTTTGATGCATTTATGCCGCTCCTGAAAGAAGAAATTCTTCAGCGTAGAGACTGGCGTAGAGCAGAACAAGCCTAAGAATTAATAGCGAGTAAACTGATTATGGCAGCAGAAACACAGGAAACAGCGGGAGAGGAGGTTTCAGAGGAACTTGCCGGACAGATCGCCAGAGACGTGATGGTGCTCTTTCAGAAGCAAATGGATCCGGAGGCCGCTGCTGTTGATGCTTCTTCCTATCTCTGGCAAAATGCCGGTACCCCTGGGAAAGTTTCCTATTTTGTTGATGCTACCGAGTTATGGCTTGATTCAGGTGCAACCGGAAATAAATTCGCCGCATTGAGTTGGAACGGACTCGTTACTCAGAGTGTTAATAATCAGGATTATGACACTTTCCTGCGTATGATGATTGTGGCAATCCTTGATGGTTATTACAGTCTGCAAAAACCTGATATTGATTATAAGGAAAAAAGATACTCCTCTTATACTTCAATTATTTCAAACACATTCATCCGCATGATTGAACTAAATCCTGCCAGCGAAGCAGGAGCCTCAGAAATATTCTCTATTTTGGTGCACAGTGAAATGGCACTGGAGGCAAGTTCTCAGGCTGAAGAAGAAGAAACAGGCAGTAGCACGATCCCGACCGACATGAAAAAATTGTATGACGAAATGATCGATTATCTTGCTGATCGGGCGACGTTTAAAGCAGATCCGATGACAGGAGAAGAAGAAAATCCGAATGATCATATTGAAATTTTATGCGAAAAACTGCGTGGGACACGTCGTAATGTAATGCAGGAAGTTATCAATGAACGTGCGCTTGAAAAAAGAAAAAAACTGGAAATGGAGTTGGAGAACCAACTTGCTTCCGCTGAAGAAATTGTCATGGTTTCTCCACAATTTACAGATGGAATCGCCTTCTTTGTTCAGGAAAAAAGATTTAATTTCAAGTATCTTGCTGTTGAAAAAATAAGGATGACGCTTCAGTTGCTTGGCTCAATCACAGGTGCTGTCTATTTTTTACTTGGCTTCATGGGAGTTTGGGGAGTTCACTGGATAGACGGAATAGTAGTTTGTCTGGTTATGCTGGTTTTTGTACGTATAGCAGCTTCAAGATCGCAATTTCAGTTTTTTTATCCTGTTGATATTAGTAAAGAATTAGAGGAATGTGCGACTGCATTCATAAATGTAATGCGGAGCATGTCGCAGGAACAGCTTGAACAATTTTTAGTACGCCAGATAAAATTAGAACGTAACCAAAAATATTTGGCAATGGTACCTGAATTTATGAAATATCTTTATGCGATAATGCCTGACCGTAAAAGTATGGTGATTACAGTGGATGAACTTTCTGAACTCGTTGAAAATTCTGAAATTGAAGTGGCTAAACAATTACGAGGTCAATAAGAAAAGACAAAGTCTCCCTGCTAGTGCAGAACTCAAATTTCTTCCGGACACCACACAGTTCTATCACAGAAAATGACATCACGCCTCCGCATTTCATCAATCGATGAAAAACTACTTAATCAGCAGGTGACTCTCAATGGATGGGTACGAACCCGCAGGGGTTCAAAAGGTATTTCCTTTATTCAGCTTTATGATGGTTCGAATCAAAACGGAATTCAAGCTGTGGCGGATGAATTACTGGTAAACTATGAAGAGATTTCCAGACTGACCACCGGTACGTCAGTCAGTATCATCGGCAAGGTGGTTGAATCTCCTGCCAAAGGCCAGACGTTTGAAATTCACGCGGAAGAAGTTCGAGTTATCGGTGCTTCATCAGGAGATTTATATCCGCTTCAAAAGAAGGGACACACTCTCGAATTTCTGCGTGATATTGCACATTTGCGTCCGCGAACAAACACTCTCGGGGCAGTCTTTCGTCTGCGAAACACACTCTCGTGGGCGATCCACAGTTTTTTCCAGGAACGTGATTTTCTCTATGTACAGACGCCGATCATCACTGCAAATGATGCGGAAGGCGCAGGTGAAATGTTTCACGTCACAGCACTTGATCTGGAAAATTTACCACGAAATTCTGAGGGGAAAGTTGATTACAGTAAAGATTTTTTTGGTACAGATGTAAGTCTGACAGTTTCCGGGCAGTTAGGTGCAGAAGTCTTTGCGTTGGCCTTCAGTGATGTTTATACATTTGGTCCAACTTTCCGTGCAGAAAATTCCAACACTTCTCGTCACCTTGCTGAATTTTGGATGATTGAACCGGAAATGGCATTTACAGATTTGCAGGGGATGCTCGTGTTGACGGAGGAGTTTCTCAAATATGTGATTGGTGTCTGTCTGGAACGGCACGAGGAAGAGCTCGAATTTTTGCAAAAAATGTATGAACCGCAGTTGTTAGAAACTTTGTATCATATTCACCAAACTCAATTTGAAACCCTAACTTACACTGAAGCTGTTGATATTTTACAAAAATCCGGAGAAACATTTGAGTTTCCAGTAAAATGGGGAGTTGATCTGCAGTCAGAGCATGAACGTTTTTTAACAGAAAAACATGTTAAAAAACCGATAAATTTGATTGACTATCCTGCGGATATTAAAGCATTTTACATGAAGCAGAATGCTGATGGAAAGACAGTCGCAGCGATGGATGTACTTTTCCCGCGACTTGGAGAAATAATTGGTGGTTCGCAGCGTGAAGATTCTCTGGAAACTCTTACTAGAAAAATGAAAGAACACAAACTTCCGAGTGAAACCTACGATTGGTATCTTGATTTACGACGCTTCGGTTCGGTTCCACACTCCGGATTTGGCCTAGGATTTGAGCGTCTGGTGCAGTTTGTGTCAGGCATGAAAAATATTCGTGACGTTATCCCGTTTCCGCGTGTTCCAGGAAACGCAAACTTTTAATGAAGATACTTATCGGCAGCAACGTCCACTGGTGGAACGCTGAGGCTGCCTATGCCTCTTCAATCGCAAAGCTGCTTCAGGATGCCGGGCATTCCGTCTTTGTGCTGACACGTCCGGGCTCACTTAATGAACAAAAACTGAAGGAACGCGGATTACGTCTGGTAACCCACATTGACCTCAACAGTAACAATCCTTTCCAGCTTTTTAGGGCTTACCAAAAGCTGAAGAATTTTTTGCTAGAAGAACGCATTGAACTAATAAATCCTCACCGTTCTGAAGGTTTCCCTTTATTTATTTTTGCGGCCCATACTGTACGTTCGCTTGTTCCAGAAAATCGTCTTCCAGTAATACGAACACGTGGAACAACTAAGCTTTTGCATCAACATTGGCTGAATCGAAAAATGTACTCAGACTGGACGGAATTCCATATTACAGCAGGCAAAATAGTTTCGGAACGCTTACTAAGCCAAGTAAATATTTTGACAGAAAAGCAGAAAACAATTTATTATCCTGTCAGTTGTCCGGAACTTCCTCTGCTGCCGCAAAAAGATTTTCGGACTGAATTTCAGATTTCCACAAAAGCCAAAGTGCTTGCAGTTGTGGGACGTATTCGTCCGGTCAAAGGACAGCGGATAGTGCTTCGTAGTTTGAGTCAGCTGTTGCTGGAATTTACTGATCTGGTACTGCTTATTCCATATCGTGATACATCCGAATATGAAGCCGAAATGCAGGCACTCCGGAGTGATATCGGTAAGCTAGAACTTGAAGCGCATGTGCGTCTAATTCCGGAACGTGAAGATATCCTGGCATTGATGGAATTTGCAGATGCAGGTATAGTAAGCTCAGTAGATTCTGAAGTAATCTGCAGGGTCGCGGTTGAATTTTTTTCTGTTGGAACGCCTGTAGTAGCATTCCCTACCGGCTGTCTCCCGGAAATCATCAGGCATGCAGATAATGGACTGCTGACAAAAGATCAAACTCAGGAGGCTCTTACGGACGAATTACGAAAATTTCTGACAGATCCGGAGCTCTGTGAACGTCTCGGTCAGGGTGCACGTCGTGATGCGGAAATTCGTTTTAATCCTCAAAACATGCTCACCGAAACTCTGGAAGTATTTGAGCGTGCCCTCAATTAAAAAAAATCTTCCGTTCATTAATTGACAAGCAGTACTCTTAACAGAATTAATTATACCCAGTTCTTAAAACCGTATTAATAACTCAGCAGATTTAGAATTCAGACTTGAGAAATTAAAGCAAATTTATGATAATAATAGATTACGGAGGGATGGGTGAGTGGCTGAAACCGACGGACTTGAAATCCGTTAAGGCGGCAACGTCTTCGGGGGTTCGAATCCCTCTCCCTCCGCCATTATATAAGCAGTTACAGTGACATGTTTCTCATAAATAATTTCCTCAAAAACTCTTTCCGTTCCACTCAAGTTCCAATCATAGAAAAAATTTACCTATCCACACTTAAAAAGACAATTCTTATATTTCTGTTACTCCCTCTATTTATCAACTAAATAAGGAAGTGCTGAGTCTATCATATTTTAGTGTGGAAAAAAATGGAATATTATGTTCGTTCCAACAAAAATAATACAAATAATCAATAGTTAAACTTATAAAAGTAGCGGATTATAAATATTGTATCCTCTTAAAACAACCAATTTCTATAACGTGATGATTATCAATTTAAAAAACCCAAAAGATCTTGTTATTTGCTTGAAGTTTTTGATCCATCTCTCTCTTACAAATGAGGCAAGCAAGCAAAATATAAAAAACATCATAACAAGGTACATGGGTAAGTCTTTTGAGCAAAATGAATCCCATTCCGAAAATCTTCTAACACCACTTGATGAAAAAGGACAAATAAAACTTACCATAGAAAGTTTTATTAACCTAAAGGAAGAGGAGGAGGTGACAAAAAAGGGGATCATGATGATGATAGAGGAAATAATTTTTGCTGATGAGGAGGTACTCCCTTCTGAACGGAAGTTCTACGACATTGCGAAAAAGTATCTAAATGTAGATTTCCATAAAATACAACCAACTGTTGAACTATTTGAATTCTTGAACGTACTGAATTTAGTTTCTGGATCTGATTTTGCCAATATGAAAGAATTCTCAGAGATCTGGGTCAAGTATATGGGGCCTGACATCAATGTTTACTACAAAGAAGCATTTCAGAATTTAGAGAATCTAGACCTTGAAGAACAGATCCAGAAAATTGGAAAAGACCTCCAGAAACTTAAAAACATTGATGAGGAACAAAAACTCAGCATCAGATCAATGATTGAGGAAATAATTTTTGCTGATGGAGAATTTACAGATGAAGAAAAGATCCTCTATGATCTGATGTTGGAAAACATGGAAATTACTTCCAATACTGAAAATTTTGGTGGAAAAAAGGGATTTGAGCATATTTTTTCAAATATCGAAAATAATCGTTATTTTAATATTTTCATCAATTGTATGATTGTCTTTACAGGTATCCTGGTCGGAATTGAAACAAACGATGATTTAGTTGAAGACTACCAATTTCTGTTCCACATGATAGACCAAACTATCAAATACATTTTCTTAGTAGAAATTCTTATCCGTTTTACTGCAAAATACAAAAGACCTTTAGAATTTTTTTCTGATGGTTGGAATATTTTCGATTCTATACTGGTTATTGCTACCTTCCTACCTTTCGGAGCTTATCCATTTATCTTAAGAGTCTTAAGACTTCTACGTTTCTCAAGGATATTCCGTAGAGTTCCACAACTGAGAATGATTATTATATCTTTAATCCATAGCATAAAACCGATCGTATTTGTTGGAATTATTTTGGTTCTGTTGATTTATATCTACGGTGTTGTAGGTAAGACAGCCTTCTCAAAAAATGATCCTGTTCACTTCGGAAGCCTTGGCATTTCTATGGTTTCATTAGTTCGGGCGGCCACTTTCGAGGACTGGACAGATTTGATGTACACTCAGATGTATGGATGCAACAATTATGGTTACGAAAGTACTCCAGAAAAATGTACCTCTCCTTCAAAAATGCCTAACTTTAGTATATTTTTTTTCATCTCTTTTATAATTATAAGTGGTGTTGTCATCATTAACTTTGTTGTAGGAGTAATAATTCAGAGCATGTCTGATTCAAAGGAGAAAATGAGGAGAACAGAAGAATTATCCAGTACTCTCAAAAATATGGATTTAATCGTCAAAAACATTAGATCCCAAAAGATGGCAAAATTAATTGAGCAAAATGAAAAAAAAGATCACCTGTGAGTAACCCCCACTTAATTCTTAACAATCAGCCCTTCTACACAACCTAGCCTTCATTTCCTATCAATAATCATTGGTGAGGATTTAGGTTTCTCTCATTCATGCTATAAACTCAAGCGCACCTTTGTAGCTATATCAGAGCGTAATGGCCTGAGTATCTGTCAGTTTGCAGGATGAGTTCCTTAATACTGGCTTGATTGAGATGTAGGAGCTCTGAGGAGGGAAGGGGATCACACTGGCCCTCCCTTCAATACAGTCGCATTTATACCTAAATGCTTCCTCAGATGGTGACACAAGCCAGACACCCTTCAAGTAAAATCTAGGCTTCCTTGTAAATTAAACCAAGTTCTGGTATATATTGGGTTCTCCTAAACCACAAAAAAGAAACTAAGTGAAACAAATCATCATCGTCACCTAAGTCATTCTTCTAAATCTCACATACTAAATAATATTTAACATGTTATGATTTAGGACTTATATTTTAAGTATTTATTTAGAATCATTGATCGCAAATAATAAATTATAGAATTTATGGTAGTTAATACAAGTTGGGGTGGCAAAAGAGCATTTTTGTCTAAATGTCCATCAGGATTTGAGGTTAAAATGGATGCGACAGAAAATTATGGCGGAGATGGACAAGGCTTAACACCAATGGAACTAATTTTAGTTGGTGTTGCTGGTTGTATAGGTATTGATGTAACTATGCTACTTGGAAAGAATATTGAAAATATAAGTAAAATAGATATTCAAACTGAAGGATTAAGGCGAGAAGAGATGCCCACATCTTTTATTAAGATAAGAACCACATTTATAGTTGAAGGTGAAATCGATGCTCAGCGCTTTTGGAAAGCGATTAGATTGGGGCATAAAAAATATTGCGCAGTTTCAGATTCTTTAAAATCTGAAATGATATATAATTTAAAAATAAATGGTAAGAAAATTTCTGAAATTGCTTTATAGCATTATTCTTTACTACATTAAATTATTTGGAATATACAATACTATAGAAGGGAATATTGTAACAATTAATATACCAAATAAAAGTAAAAGCCAATAAGGACTTGTAGCAATAGCAGTTTCACCTAGGCCTACTTTATTATCTGTAACAGCTACCAAAACTGATAAATTCAAACCAACTGGAGGAGTTATTTGTCCAATTTCAATCATTATTGTAATAATGACACCTAACCATACTGGGTCAAACCCTAAGTTTGTCATCAAGGGAAATACAATTGGAAGAGTCATGACCATTAAGGATAACCCATCAAAAAGACATCCTAGCATAAGATAAATCAATACAATAAGGGAAAGGACGTAATACTTACTCATGCCCATGTTTTGAATTGTTTCAATAAGCTCTTGTGGTATTCCTAATATACTTATTGATTGAGCTAGAATGACTGCACCTACTACAACAAAACCAATTGAACCATAGGTGATTGCTGAATTGTAAAAACATTTGAATATTTTATCTTTAGAAAGGTCCCCCCAAAAAAGACCCAATAATAAAGAACTGATTACTCCTACTCCAGCTGCTTCGGTTGGTGTTGCGATACCTAAAACTATTGACCCCATTACAGCGAAAATCAGGAATCCTATCGGCCATATTTTTAAAAAGTCAACAATTGATGAATTTAATACTTCTTCATTGTTGGTATCCGAATTCCATAATTTTGGATTTATTGTGCAACGAATAAAGATATATAGCATAAAAAGAAAAGCCATTAGAATCCCAGGTAATATTCCACCCATAAAAAGTTTTCCGATAGATGTTTCAGTCAGAGCTCCATATATCAAAAGAGATAAACTGGGTGGGATTAGCAAACCCAAAGTACCTCCTCCAGCAAGACTTCCTACTACCATTGGTTCGTTATAATTTCTTTTAGACATTTCTGGATATGCTACTGATCCTACTGCTGCTGCTGTAGCAAGAGATGATCCGCTTATTGCACCAAAAACAGTACATACTGCAATATTAGTGTGTAGTAAGCCTCCTGGGATATTGCGAAAGACACCTGACAAAGAACCATATATTTTTTGGCTAACTCCAGATTCTAATAAAATTTCTCCCATTATTATAAATAAAGGTATTGCACTAAGTGTAAATTCGTTAAGAACATTCCATACAGCATTTAAAGCTAGGGAAGTAGCACCTTCAGCAAAAAAATGAAGAATAATTAATCCTGTTAATCCAAGTGCAGCACCCAATGCTGCTCCAGTAGAAGCAGTAAGGGTTAAGACAGAAATGAGAATAGTCCAAAACATGCTGTAGATCTAATTGAATATTTTATATATTTTTTTAAATGAAATAAATATGTTTATCAATAAAGCTAAAGGGATTACTCCCATCCATGGATATAAAATTAATCTAGAATTTTCAGTCTTTAGATCAAGTCTAATTGCAAAATTCATCCAAGTAATAGTTTCAACTAACATCCAGAAACAAAAAGTGATCATAACTAGAGATGAAAGGATTGATGCAAAAGATTTTGCTTTATCTGAAAGAAGATTAACGACTAAGTTAATTTTTACATGTTTTTCAGAATAAGAAATATAAGGAAGGGACAAAAACAGCATTGAACATAATAATAGGCCAACAAGTTCCTCTGAAAAAGATAATGGAGACTTTAAAACATATCTTTGAAATACACTTAATAATACGATTAATACCATTCCAAAGCCTGCTAAAGAAGATAGAATTAGCAAACCTCGGATAAGTATCTCGAAGATTCTACTCGTAGACATTAAATTTAGAGAGCTTAGGGAGTACCAGAATTTTTGATACTCCCATTAAATAGGAATATAAGTAAGAGGTTTTTATCTACCTATAGCTTGGAGTATCTTAGAACGATTTTTTGGAGCTTCTCCACCAGCTTCATTAGCGGCTTCTTTCCAAGTCTCGGCTGCAGCATCTAAAAAAGTCCTTTGATCTGAAGGAGAAAAATCAGTTAACCAATCTACGCCTTCACTTTCAAGGTTTCTTCTAGCATTCATTTCATTTGCTTCATCATCTGTATAATCAGTTGAACGTTGAAAAATTTTTTCAGCTGCATTCTTTACAGCGTTTTTATATGATTGAGGAAGTTTTGTCCATTTACGTTCTGAAGCACCTAATACATATGGAAGACCCGCTACGGGATAAAGATATGATGCAGAATCTGCAACTTCTTGTAAAGATACTGTTTTAGCATAAAGCGCTGGATAGACAGCACAATCAACTACACCCGTTTTTAAGGCAACATACATTTCTGTTTGTCCAATAATTTGTGCTGAAACGCCTAATTTCTTAAATGTATCAACCATATCTTTACTCCAAACCCTTAATTTCTTTGTTTTAAGTTTTTCAATGGTATTAACTGGTTCACCTTTACAAAATATTGATGCGTATAAAATAGGAAGTCCCATAAAACCAGTAGGTATAATCCCCCATTTCTTTAATTCTGAAGCATAAATTTCTTTTAAAACAGGTATTGCTTTGATGTGCTCTTCAGATGAACCTACTGATCCTTGAATGTATACAGCATTTAGGGCGGGGGCATCTCTTCCAAGATAATTAGCCCAAACAAGACCCATTTCAGATGCTCCAGTGGGTAGCCATCTTAGTACATCATTATTTTTGAGTCCTAATGATCCTCCATGGTAAACCTTTATATCAAGACCACCATTTGTTGCTTTTTTTACATCGGCTGCAAATCGATCCAATTCTTTCGATTCATTTCTTGTTTCAGGAAGTCCATTATTAAATTTCCAAGAAAATTCAGCTGCAAAGACATAATTTGTTACTAAAACAGAAAACGATAAAATACTAATTAGTAAAATATACTTAAACTTGTTTTTATTTTTCATGGTATCAAATCAATTAGAGTTTTTCAAATAATGATACAAGCAATAATTATCTTCTAGTATCAAGATTCATATATTATTTCAATATAAAAAGTTTGTCAAGTATTGTCGAAATTCGAAAACGATCAAAGGTGGTTTTTCCTCTCGTGCCATTGCTGCTATTTGTGCCTTTAAACCGATGAAAATGACTGTTGCACATATTTATTAGTAGCACTTTGTTAGTTAGAAGAATTTATACCTAGAGGCTACGAAAGATGATTCAACCAGTATTCAGTATATCATATTGATAATATTAATCAATATGATTAATCAGCAAACCCTAAGTAAGTCGGAGTTTTGTTCGGTGGAGAACTTATTTCTTGATCGATTTCGATTGTGCTCAGAGTACTGATCAATATTTCAAAAGGATGTACTTGATCATCCATCCTTGTTTCTTTATTGACACTTTACATCATCCCAAAACGTTGACTTTATTTTGGACATTGTGAAAAGCATTCGAACAATAACGGAGATGGGGAAACTCTCAATCTCACCTACGGCCAACACGTATTGACCAGTGTTAGTTTTGTTGTATACACGGAGGTAGTATGTACCATCGTTGTAGAACCTGTTGGATTTGAATTCCTCTCCAATCTCTGGTCCAATCCAGTACCACTTCTCTCCATGTTTTTCATACCATGCCCACCAGTTAAAGTTTTCACCATCTTTACGTTCAATAAGTTCATAATTTTCGTCAAGGACTTCGAAGGAAAATTTATTTGAAATTGCGCAATTATCTATTTTTGGTGCAGTGATGCCAGCATAAAATTCGAATCTCGTGTCACTGTCAATTCGGTAGTAATGTGGTTCCCCCATGAGTTCTGAGAAGATTGCCTTTGATATTTCTGGCTCCTCGATAATGTAAGGAGATTTAGCAGTTCTATTCTCAGAGTTCAAAACAGGTTGATGCGCATCAACAGACAATGACGCTAGCATCAAAGTAATACTAATAAGAATTCGAATCATAATTTTTTAATAAGAAGGATCATTTACTAAGATGTAGTTTAAATTAATCCAATAAATAAATCCCTTTATT
>Ga0209374_1000288_pt1 | contig 58560 bp, 49 predicted proteins | sample SaaInlLV_DNA_10m_FD_184683 | JGI IMG/M metagenome (GOLD analysis project Ga0209374, IMG submission 184683) | Marine microbial communities from expanding oxygen minimum zones in the Saanich Inlet - SI075_LV_DNA_10m (SPAdes) (version 2) | ecosystem: Environmental > Aquatic > Marine > Unclassified ... | reverse complement strand
ATTATACAATCGATTCATTGGTGCTGTAACATCTGAATTGATAGAAATCGAAGAAAAATTAGAAGATTTTAAAATAAAAATATCGAACCTGGATAAAAAGGTTTCTGAATTGATTGAATTCAGTAAAAACCTTAGTAATATATGGGTATCTGGAGAATATGAGACTAAACTAAGTGTTCAAAAATTGCTGTTTCCAAATGGTATAGTCATCAATCCGGAAGACAGAACTTATCGAACCTCAAATCTCAACCCAATATTTGGGTTAATTCATTCATTTACAGGAGGTAATGATGATGCAAATAAAAAACGGACCAGTAGTAATACTGATCCGTCTTGTGTAGTAGCGGGAATTGGACTCGAACCAATGACCTTCGGGTTATGAGCCCGACGAGCTACCTACTGCTCTATCCCGCGATATAGGATGACAAATATACAACCTTTTTGTAATTCTAAAAGAAAAAATGAAAATATATCTTATTGTTCAATGCTATTTGCTTCGAAAGAAGACAACGAATGATCTAAGATACTAATGTTGAACTGTATAGGATTACAACACACCTCGCAATCCTCAATATAATTTTGAGACGATTGAGAAAAATCAATTAAAATAGAAACGTCTTCCCAACAATGTGGGCATTGATAAAAATGTTCTTCCATTATCCTAGCTTTTCAATAGACGCTGTTAGCGTTTCCCATTCAGACATTAATTGATCGAGTTTGTCTTTTTTGGCTTGGTAACTCTCAAAAAAACCGGGCTTAGCCACCGTTTGATCGTAGTTCAGCTCCATATCAACATCTATAGCTTTAATGGCTTTTTCTAAAGTAGTAATAGATGCTTCTGCTTTACTCAGTCGGTTATTCAACGACTTAAGCTGCTTTTGTTCCTCATAGGTTTGTTTTGGTACAGCCGCTTTTTGAGGCGTTTTAACTTGCGTTCGTTTTTCAACTTCACGTAAGTTCTCAACCTGGCGTTGTTCTAAATAAAAATCAATATCCCCCAAATACTGCTTGAGTTTTTGATCTTTAAATTCATAGACTGTCGAGGTCAAGCCCTGCAAGAAATCTCTATCGTGAGACACTAAAATAAGCGTGCCTTCAAATTGTTGAAGGGCGGTTTTTAGGACGTTTTTAGATTTTATATCCAAGTGGTTGGTGGGCTCATCCATGATCAGCACATTCAACGGCTGAAGCAATAATTTGGCTAATGCCAATCGATTACGCTCTCCTCCAGAAAGAACTTTTACATATTTCTCTGCAGCATCGCCTCTAAATAAAAATGACCCTAGAATATCACGGACTTTAGAACGATTGGTTTCATTAGCGGCATCAATCATCGTATCTAAAACCGTTTTATTTCCATTTAAATATTCCGCTTGATTTTGAGCAAAATAACCGATCTGGACATTGTGTCCCAACTTAATGTCTCCTTTGGCTTCTAAATCGCCCACTATAATTTTAGCAAGCGTCGATTTGCCCTGTCCATTTTGACCTACAAAAGCAATTTTACTCCCTCGATCGACCATCAAATCGATGTGCTGAAGCACTTTCAAATCGCCATAGTTTTTTGAAACCTGTGAGGCTTCAACCACTACTTTACCAGGGGTTACAGATACCGGAAATTTGAGGGTCATCACACTATTATCATCCTCATCAACTTCGATACGTTCTATCTTATCCAGCTTTTTTATCAACGATTGCGCCATGGTGGCTTTAGAGGCTTTTGCTCTAAATTTCTCAATTAATTTCTCGGTTTGTTCAATCTGTTTTTGCTGATTTTTTTGAGATGCTAATTGTAATGTTTTTTGTTCTTCACGCAAAACAAGATATTTTGTGTACGCTTTTGGATAATCATATATTTTACCCAATACAATTTCGATCGTTCGGTTGGTCACATTATCCAAAAACATTTTATCATGCGACACAATAACCACCGCTCCAGAATAGTTGTTTAAAAACTGCTCTAACCAAATAATTGATTCAATATCCAAGTGGTTGGTAGGTTCATCCAATAACAAAATATCGTTGGTTTGAAGCAATAGTTTTGCCAATTCAATACGCATACGCCATCCCCCCGAAAAGGTGTCTGTTAGCTTATTAAAATCGTCGCGTTTAAAGCCTAAACCGATGAGGATTTTTTCCGTTTCGCCTTGATAATTGTAGCCGCCTAGGATTTCATATTGCTCCTGAACGTCATTTAGCCCTACCATCAAATCATGGTAACCTTGACTTTCATAATCTGTACGTTCTGCGAGCTGTGTATTGATGTCTTCGAGCTGAAGTTCTAAGGCTTTAATTTCAACAAAGGCTTGGTAGGCTTCTTCTAGAATGGTACGACCAACAACAAAATCAATGTCTTGTTTAAGAAATCCGATTTTAAGATCCTTTTTTTCTTGTGCAACTTGACCTTCTGTGTATTCTAATTCACCAGAAAGCAATTTTAACAGTGTAGATTTGCCTGCACCATTTTTTCCAATTAACCCTACACGATCACCGCCACGAAGTCGAAAAGATATATTTTCAAATAAATAATCGCCTTGAAATGATACGGATAACTTATGGATGTTTAACATTTAAAAATTGTAAAAAGGAATAATTATAAATAGTTTAGCACTTAGTAATTCGTTGCAAAAATAGGAAATTATGATATTAAAAAAAGGAAATAAGCTGTATAGTATTCTGACAGGTAAATGTCCCAAATGTCATCACGAGTTAATGTACAAAAACAGTAATGCTTACCAGCTTTCTGAAACCCTAGAAATGCACGAACGTTGTGCACACTGTCAAACAAAATACAAAATTGAACCTTCTTTTTTTTATGGTTCTATGTATGTGAGTTACGGTGTTGGAATTGCCTTTGCAGTAGCCGCTTTTATAATCACATTCATCATTTTTGAAAGTTCTTTAGTGCTTTCATTTATAGCCATTGTCTGTACACTTATTGGGTTTATGCCCATTATCATGCGACTTTCCCGAAATATATGGATCAATCTTTTTATGAGTTATGACGCCCAATTAGCTAAGAAAAAGCAGCCACAAAACGATTGATATCAATTTCTGCCGGTAATGGCGTATCCTCTTCTATAGAATCATAAAGCGCTTTTGCCATTGCTGGAGCAACCAATACGCCACGCGTTCCCAAACCATTAAGAATATAGCTGTTTTTATGAACTGGATGTTGTCCAACTAAAGGACGGCGATCAACTACTGTGGGACGAATACCTGCACGTTGATCGATAACTTCAAATTCACATTCTATTAAGCGTTCCAATTTTTCTAACAGTTCCGTTTTTGCATTTGAGGTTGGGGTATTGGTTTTATCAGTCCATTCATAGGTAGAACCCACGAGATAATGGTCTTCTTCCATTGGTATTACAAAAATACTAGATTTCAAAATGGCTTCTAGCTTTAGTGTTGGCGCATGAATCGTAAGCAACTCACCTTTGGTGCCTTCTAAAGGGAGGTACTGAAAATATGGGTTTTTATGAACTCCAAAACCTTCTGTGAATACAATTTTTCGAGCGTTTACAGTGCGGTACTCAATACCTTCACTATTGTCTTTTACGTCACTATATTCAACTGTTTCTTCTATGTATTGATTTCTTTTTGAAAGAAATTCACGATACGCTTCTATGAGCAACTGCGTATCAATTCGTCCTGTAAAATTCACGGCACCAAAACCAAAAGGAGCTTTGACTGCTGAATTGGTATTGGGAATTATTTCGGGGTTCAGGAAATTTGTAAGTACGGGTTTATCACAAGCTAAGAACCAATTGTTTTGTTCTTTAACCGAATTAAACACGCGATGTATAGGAAGTACATGATCGAGTTTAAGCCCTAAAAGCTGCTCTAATTCGACATACTTTGGGAGTGCTGACTCCAAGTGAGCAGCAGCATTCCAAGTTGCTGTAAAACGTTTTAAAACTACAGGATTATAAAGACCACTCGCCACCACAGACGCTTGCTGAGAACGGTTACTAATGACAATAAATGATTTGTTATGAAGACGTAACTGCTCGGCAAACATAATACTTGCCAATCCCGATCCTACAATAATATAATCATATTCCATTTTACAAAGGTATTAAAATACAAAACGCTTATCGATACGATAAGCGTTTTGTTGTAGTCTAAAATATAGCGCTTAGTAGCTCCACATATCTTGTTCTTTATTTCTAATTTTTTCTTTGATGCGTTCAGACTCCAAGAGCTGCATCAATGCATTATTGCTAATATAATCTCTAATATTTCTATCTTGATACACATTAGCCTCTTTATATATGGTACCAGAAAAACGTCTTGAATTAATTAAACGGTCAAAAGAAAATGGTTTTGACATGTTTTTACGGTTAAAGGCATAGGCTTTGCTAAGAACCGTTCTCGCTTCTGGATAGAACACCCAAAACATTGGAGTATATTCTTTATCTGCTTCTCCAGGTGCCTCAACTCTATTTGATATAGAATCTTCTTCAACCGCTTCAACAGCTACTGTTTCTTCTTCAGGTTCATCATCATCATCATCATCAAAGAAAGCGCCGAAACCGCCATCATCGTCGGAATCTGCTGCACTTCCAGTGTCGTCATTAGTTTGTGCATATTTATCTTCTGCACTCACAGCTACCGGTCCAATTGCTATTGGTCGGTATTTAAGTTCTGTTGAAATTCTATCGAAGTACCACACCCCTTTGATAATGTATTTTCGTACATCGCTATATTCAAATTCTGCAGAATTAAAATCTGTATCGGGCATCACAGAAGCTGCAACAGCATTCCATTTTCTTTGGTAAGCAACTACTTTTTCATTGTCTTCCAACTCTAAAAACGCTGTAGATGAGGGGTCATAAGTTACCCACTCTTCTTCTGGAAATTCATAACCAAGAGATTCTAAGTGCGCACGCCATGAGCCTGCTATATCAAAGTGTTCCAAACCTTCGGTGATACCATCAGCATCAACTCCAGTTTTTAAAACTTTATACATTTGGATATTATCAAATTCCTCCTCTGTTATTTCATCATCAGGCTTAAAAGTATCACTAAAATAAGCGGGGAACTCATAATTTTTTATGCCCTCTATTAGATAATAAATTAGAGGTTTTCTGTCTTCGGTTACTGTACTTACGTCAATGGGATATAAATACGGAAAGTTGACACGTTCGTTCAAGTCAATAACTTCCCAAGTCGTAAAGGAAAATATAATATCTTCATCGGATACTTTTGTGTAATCCAGAGGTTTAGACTCCGTATCTTCTTCAAGTCGTGACGCCGTTTCAATATTGTAAGACGATGTCGTATTTAGAAGATTAGCTTGAGAAAACCCGATGGATAAATTCAAAAGTAATACTAATAAAACAGAGGTTCTCATGTTTAATTTAATTTATGGTTATTGAGGGTCCCGATTGTTTTTGTCCAGCGGTAATCCCTGCATAATTAATTTTCTTGAAACTAACATCAAATCCTTTTGGTGCTTTTTTCAAAGCTGCTTTTGCTTTTGCACTTAAAGCATTGCCTGTACATTCAAATGATTTTGGTCCAATTTTTACAGTAAAAGATCTTACTTTTACCGTAGATTCAAGTCCGTAAGCTGGATCATAAATAGCACTCATTGATCCACTGATCATAGAACTTCTTGACATTGCGCCACCTTCTTTTCCGTTGAACAAAATGCTAGGCACTGGCGCTCTTCTGATCTGAAATGTTTCCGAATCTGAAAATATAGACTCATCAGGCAGTGTAGCAGTAATTTTCAATTCTAGCTCTTGTCCTTTTTGAGGTTTTATTGTGTAAAGTCCGTCGCCTTTGTTTACTACCCCAGGTCCTGATGCAGTTACTAAGTTTGCCGGAACTCCCGGAACTGATATCTTTACTAAGTTATCAAAGTTTCTAAATAAGGTGTTTCTACCCATCACTTGAACAGAAGCATCATTCGGCCTGGTAATTACTTCATAATTTGACATCACAGGAATGGTAATAGGCTCATCATCTCCTTCTATAAATGTAATTGTACCTTTAATATCTCTGGTTCCTACAGATCCTACTGGAAAATCCAGAACAATTTCGCCTTCAGAATTTAAAGATTCTACTGGATCTATCTCAGAACCATTGATTGAAATTGATTTGGGCTGGAGGTTTTCGGATTTTTTACCTAAAACAATTTTTCCTGAAAATTTAGACCCCGGAAAATAGGCTGCTTTATCGGAGACCACATAGGCATCAAAATTAGCAAGTGTAGCGTTTATTTTATATTGACCCCCAATCATTGCAGATAATAGTTCTGCTTGAAAACCAAGAACATTGGCTTTCATTACGGTAAGCTTCGTATTTGTTGCTACTTCAGGAAATCCAAAGTAGTTATACTCAATCCATGATGTTTTGGCTCCTGATCGGTTGATAACCTCCGTTTCTGTATCGAATATTTCAGTAACATCATTTATAAGGTTGACGTAATTTTCATCACTTTTACCAACATTTAACGAATCTACAACTGCTATAAAGCCTGTTTTAAAGGCTTGAATTTCATCTAAAAATTCTTGACCTTCAGGTTTTAATACGCCTTGACTTCCAATAAAAAATTTGTTATCAAAATAATCTGGCTTATCCATCACCTCATAATCATTAATTGGATCTTTAAGCCCCTTAACTTCTTTTTGAGGTGGGGTTTGTTGAAGATCACTTAGATAGGTTAGAAAACGCGTTGCAATTTCATGCACCTGATCTTTAGCTATCTTTTTTTCTTTCCAAATTTTACCTTCTTGCTGGTAATTGCTTTCGATTGATGTTTCAAACGTAATAATCCGTTCTTGTAAAGAAATATTATTTTCTGATACTTGCTCTGAAATCATTCCAAAAGCACTTAACACTTCTTTAGACATATTTAATGCTAACATTGATATAAATACTAAGTACATCAAGTTAATCATTTTTTGCCTTGGACTTTCTTTTGCTCCTCCCATTACTAATTAGTTTTTTTTAAAATTATTAAATACATTTTAGTTGTTTAAAAAACTAATTAATTTTTATTCATCGCTGATAACATGCCGCCATATACTCCATTTAATGAAGATAGATTGGAGGCTAAAGATTCCATTTGCTCTTTGAGTTTAGTAGCGTTCTCAATAGATTCTTGGTTTATTTCGGCCTGACGAGCTGCACTTTCTAGTTGAGCTTTGTAAAGGCTGTTAATTGATTCCATTTGAGCAGCTGCTTTTGCCATTTCCTCACTGTATTTTTGAGAAGCACCCGAAGATCCGCCCATTTCTGCTGCAGTAGAATTTAAATTTCTAATACTGTCTCCTAAGCTAGTCACTAAGGCGCCATCTATTTTGGCCTCTTTCAATAAGCTATCTAATTTTTTGGTAAGCACTCCTTCAGGGGATTCATCTGCACCTTTTTTTGATCTTGGGGTAGCTTTACCGCCCGCAAGTTCTGGATAGGCTTTAGTCCAGTCGAGTTCTTCTTCTGGAGTATCAAATGCAGAAAGGGCAAAGATTAAAGCTTCTGTTACAAGCCCTATGGTTAGTAACATACTTCCTGTTAAAGGCCCTAAATCTTTGTGAATGATTTTCATTAATGCCCCAATAATTACAACAGCTGCTCCTAGGCCATAAGCCATATTCATTACTTTTTTACTTATTTTGAATCCCATAATTTATATTTTTTTGTTGGTTAATTTTGATATTTTAATTTGTCGCTTGATTTGCAGTTATATCTGTACCTAGATAATCCTGAACAGTTCTAAAGCCGATATAACTTCTTTGCATTGTATCTATTTCGTAATCTCTTGAGCTGACTTGTAAGTAATAAGAGACATCTTTCCAAGAGCCTCCACGAACTACTTTTCGGTTATAATTCTCATCGCTTACATTTGGATTGATTGTTGACGAAAACTCATAAGAAGATGAATGGTAGGACGACATGGTCCATTCGGCAACATTACCAGACATATTGTAAAGGTTGTAATCATTTGGTTCATAGGCGTCAGCTTCTACAGTATATAGTGCTTGATCGGCTACATAATTTCCTCTTAAAGGTTTAAAGTTGGCCATGAAACAACCGCGATCATTTTTGGTGTAAGGTCCTCCCCAAGGAAAAGTAGCTCCAGAAAGTCCACCACGTGCCGCATATTCCCACTCTGCTTCTGATGGCAAACGAAAGGAGTTCACCGGTGCTTTACCTTTTGTTTTTTTATAACTATTTTTGTACAACGTACGCCATTGACAAAATGCTTTGGCTTGGTCCCAACTGACGCCAACCACAGGATAATTGCTATAAGCTTGGTGCCAAAAATAGTCATTGTGCATTGGTTCGTTATACGAATATTCAAAATCTCTAATCCATACTGTGGTATCTGGATATACTTTGATTGCCTCTTTTCTAATGACATCGGAACGAGATAAACTTTTATTATTTGCAGCTTTCTGAATATCCATAAATGAGTATTCAAATTCAAACTGATTTACATCCCACGTTCGTTGGCCATTGTACGATTCTTCAAGCGGAATATATAAATTATCCATGACCTCAGCATACAATTCGTCTGGATAGTCCTCGCGTTCAAATATAATATCAATATCATTATTAATTTTACGCTGTTCGTCTCCGTAAGTATCCATCATATATTTTTCGTAGGGCGTTAAATCTTCTTCGTCTGTAGATAAATATGCGTATTCGCCAATGCCCTCATCATCTGGAGTTTTACCCTCTAAATCTGCTATTTCAGCCAAATTTAATCTGATAATTGAATCGCGTACCCAATTCACAAACTGACGGTACTCGCTATTTGTTATTTCTGTTTCGTCCATGTAGAAAGAACGCACAGACACTGTTTTAGTAGGGGCATCTTGAATCCCCGCTAAGTCATCATCAGATTTCCCCATCACAAAAGCACCACCAGGCACTAAACTCATTCCGTAGGGCTTTTCAGGGTGCCATTTTTTCCCTTTTACACCAATCAATTCACCTTTGTCTTTTGACCCACAACTGGCCACAAAAGCAAATACTAATGTTAACAATACTATCTTTTTCATAAATAATTAATTCAAGGAATAAGCGCTCAAAAAACTTTAAGCTGTAAACTTATCTATATATTTCTTAAAAAACAACTTTTTCTTATTGATTTATACCTCAAAAAATGTTTAAAAATAATTATGTATTTTTAAAATTAATTTTTTTTGTATGCTTTATACCAACGCTCAGGAATTATTCCACTTGTAGCGCTCACATAATCTTCATATGTACACGCTAATAACGGATGTTGTTTTGATTTAGTATTTGAATATTCTAAAAAAGGAATTTCTATCCACCAACGCTCTGTTTTTTTACTCTTAAAAAATACTAATTCTTCTGATTCTACAAGAACGGTGAACTTCAAATAACTGTTTAAATCCTTGAAATCATCGTCTTTAACTCTACAATTTACGCCTTCAATAAAATACCACAAGACTTGAGCAACAAGCATTGCAGTTGCTTCATCATCCATGGAGGGGTTGTACTCATAAACGCCAAAGGAAGACACCTTATTACTGATTCCCGCATATCTTGAAATAGCACAAATTTCACGGCCAGTAAATCCATTTGGCGAGTATTTCTGTTTAGGACTTACTTCAGAAGATTTAACAGAATTTATATCTAAAGTTACCAAATCTGCATCTCTAAGTACAGGTTCAACCACACTTATATTAGGAATAATTGAGCCCAAACGAAAAGACTCAAAATATAGTTTCTCCATCAAATCAATCTCTTCCTGAGAATTAAAGTACGTTTGAAACCCAAGGGCTGTGTAATTAAATAAATTATAAGGCTGTTCCAAAATAATTTTTCCAAGATAGCTCTCATTTGTAATTGGCTTGCTAGAATCTCCTAAATCAAAACTTTTATCAACATTAACAATATTGATCATTGAACTGATTTTGTCATATGCTCGATAATTTGCATAGGTCAAGTCTTGACTTCCTCCAATTATAATTGGAATTATATTGTCTTTTATAAGATTCGATAAAACTTGAATCAGAGCAAAATACGTATCCTCAACGGTTTCTCCTTTTTGGATATCGCCAAGATCAGCAATATTATGAGTCCAATTTCCTGGAAAAAGTTTATAGAATGCTTTTCGAATTTCTGAAAGCTGAAAGTCTTGTCCAATATAGTCTACTGAATTTCTAGACTCTAAAACCCCAACAATTGCCATTTTTACACCCTTCAAATCCGGTTCAACTGTAGCAGTATGTATGCGGAGTGATTGCCCAATAACTTGACTGTGTTGCAGCTCTAGCTGCTCTACAAGTCGATCTTGAACGGGAGTAAGAAAGCTAAAGTCCATTGCTTATTTCTTTTTTGCTCGTGTTTTTTTCTTTGGCGCATTTTTAGCAATAATCTCTTTTACGTCTTCTAAAGTTAGCTTTGATGCATCTACTGTTTTAGGCAATTCAATCTTGGTTTTTCCTTGAATAATGTTATGGCGACCCCAACGTGCTTTTTCTACACGAATGCCATCGGCCTCCCAATCATGGATAAGTTTATCGATTTCTTTTTGAATTTTATCCTGGATCAAGGTTTCAATATCATTGTCGGAAAGGTTATCCCAATCATATTTTTTATTCACATTGATAAACATATTGTTCCATTTGATAAACGGACCAAAACGGCCTTTCCCTTTTTGAACTGGCAACCCTTCATACTCATATATTGGAGCATCAGCAGCTTCTTTTTCTTTTATGAGTTCGATAGCATCTTCCACCTCAACACGCATAGGATCTACGCCCTTAGGCAGTGAAATAAATTTATTACCAAATTTCACGTAGGGTCCAAAACGCCCATTGTTTACGATAAGGTCTTCACCTTTATAGGTTCCTAAATCTTTGGGAAGTTTAAACAGTTCTAAAGCTTCATCAAATGTGATGGCTGCTAATTGCATGTTTGGAGGCACGCTTGCAAATATTTGCTTTTCTTCTTCATCGGCCTTTCCGATTTGAACAATGGGTCCAAATTTTCCTAAACGTACACTTAATTGACGTCCAGATTTTGGATCTTTCCCTAAAATTCGTTCTCCAGATTCGCGTTCTGCATTTTGGCTTACGTCTTCAACCTGAGGGTGAAAATCTTTGTAAAATGACTTCATCATTTTTGTCCAATTTTCTTGTCCGCTCGCAATTAAATCAAAATCCGCTTCTACTTTGGCGGTAAAATTATAGTCTAAAATCGCTTCAAAATGATTCACTAAAAAATCTGTAACAATCATCCCGATATCTGTTGGCACTAATTTTCCTTTGTCAGAACCGAATTTTTCTGTTAGTTTTTTCCCTGTCAATTCGCCATTAGATAATGTCCATAAAGCATAGTGCCGTTCCATCCCTTCTACAGACCCTTTTTCAACATATTTCCTGTTTTGGATTGTTGAAATTGTAGGTGCATAGGTGGATGGTCTTCCAATTCCTAATTCTTCTAATTTTTTTACTAAAGAAGCTTCTGTAAAACGGTATGGTGGTCGTGAAAAACGTTCGGTTGCCGTAATGTAGTTATTACTTAAGGCTTCATTGAGTGTCATTGCGGGCAACATCCCTTCTTGTTCCAAATTTTCGTCGTCAGTACCTTCAAGATACACTTTTAGAAACCCATCAAATTTGATAACCTCACCATTTGCTGTGAATGTTTCGTTATGATTTGGCGTGCTTATTTTTACGTTAGTTCTTTCAAGTTGTGCATCGCTCATTTGAGAGGCAATAGCGCGTTTCCAAATAAGATCATAAAGACGGGCTTGATCGCGTTCAATATTCACCGAATGCGTCGAAAAATTCGTCGGACGAATTGCCTCATGCGCCTCTTGAGCGCCCTTTGCTTTCCCTTTAAAATTTCGAGGTTTGCTGTAGGTATCGCCGTAAGACGATGAAATTTCTTGAGCTGCGCTGTTACGGGCTTCTTGAGATAAATTTACACTATCGGTTCTCATGTATGTTATTAGTCCCGCTTCATAAAGGCGTTGCGCCATATTCATGGTTTTACTAACCGAAAAATATAATTTTCTTGACGCTTCTTGTTGTAATGTAGAGGTTGTAAATGGTGGTGCTGGTGATTTTTTTGCAGGTTTTTTCTCTAAGCTAGACACCGCAAATGCAGCATTAGTATTTTGATCTAAAAACGCTTTTGCAGCAGCTTCACTTTCAAATGCCTTCGGTAGTTTTGCCTTAAACACGTTTCCTTTTGCAGTTGTAAATTCTGCATCTATTCTAAAAGTGGCTTGCGATTGGAATTTTTGAATCTCGCGTTCACGTTCTACAATTAACCTAACAGAAACCGATTGGACGCGTCCAGCTGAAAGTCCGCCTTTGACTTTTCGCCAGAGAACAGGCGATAATTCATACCCAACAATTCGATCCAAAACACGTCGCGCCTGCTGTGCATCTACTAAATTATAGTCTATTCCACGTGGATTTTTAACCGCTTTCTCAATCGCTGTTTTTGTAATTTCGTGAAAAACGATGCGTTTAGTTTTCGATTTATCTAATTTCAAAGTCTCTGCTAAATGCCAAGCAATTGCTTCTCCTTCCCTATCTTCATCACTTGCCAACCAAACAATTTCTGCTTTTTTGGCTGCAGCTTTTAGCTTACTAACCACTGTTTTTTTATCGGATGACACTTCATATTTTGGTTTAAAATCCCCAGAGACATCCACCCCTAATTCTTTGGAAGGTAGATCAGCAATGTGCCCAAAACTGGACTCAACTTTAAAGTCTTTACCGAGAAATTTTTCTATAGTTTTCGCCTTTGCAGGGGACTCAACAATCACTAAATTTTTAGCCATATCTTATTTTTAGAGAAGTACAAATGTATAGGATTTTTTTATTTCATTCTTATATTTAACTGACAAAACAAAAAACGACCGCAAAAGACAGTCGTTTTTTGTGCCCTTTTTTTAGAATTTAAAACTTATGAATCAAGCTCTTGAAAAGCGGATTCTGGGGTTTCAAATCCAATCACTTGTTTATAAATTATATACTGAGGGAGGTATAGAAAAAAGCTAAAAAACAAGCTGCCTACTCCACAAGTAACCAATATTACAACGTATAGCAATATGCTATTTAGAATTAACGTTAAAAAAGTAAGTCCCCATTTTTTATGGCCAAGCGAAAATGCTAGCTTAATAATTTCAAGGTTAGATAAATGCGTATTATAAACAAAAAATGGAAGCATAAACAGCAGCGGAACTATAACGTAGATCAACGGAAACAAACAAAGAAGTGCCGCTAAAATAGTGATGCCCAAATAGGCTAACAAAAACACTATTGCTTTACCAACATAAGGCGCCTTAAAAAAATAGAAAAAGTCCGAGATTACAAACAATTCCCCATGATCCATTGCTTTAACAATCTTATAAAACCCTAAATATAAAAGCGATGACGCCACACTCACAGCCAGCATTAGTAGATAAATCCACACTAATGATGCGCCATATTCATCTACGAGCGCTTGACTTAGAGCCACAGAATCCATCACTCCATTTGATGAGTTTTCTAAGACCATATTAAAATAGGGCATATAAAACAAAATAATAAAGGGCAGCATAATTATAATTGACAACAGTTGGAGGAGAAATCCTTGAAGCCATACTTTTTTAAATAAATTTAGTGACGTATTAAACAAGTCTCCAAAATCTATTGGTTTTGAATTTTGAATTTTAGTTATTAGGTTTTGAAATGAATACATTCGATGATATTTATGGATATTTTATTCAAATAAAGCGGATTGTTTTGTGAAATCAAAATAAAAAATGAAAATCATGACACTTTGTCATAAAAAATAAATTTTTTGTATCTTTGCATGCTTATTGTCCTTCAATGGACATCGTAAAATTATGGAAAAAACAATTGATGAAACGGTACAAGGCTCTAAGCTAGCCCTTACACCAAAACTAGAAAACACCAAAAAACTGTTTATAGAAAGTTATGGCTGTGCCATGAACTTTAGCGACAGTGAAATTGTGGCGTCTATTCTTTCAAATGAAGGGTTTAATACAACTCAAATTTTGGAAGAAGCTGACCTTGTTTTAGTCAATACGTGTTCTATCCGTGACAAAGCGGAACAAACGGTTCGCAAACGGCTAGAAAAATATAACGCTGTTAAACGCGTCAATCCAAAAATGAAAGTAGGCGTTTTGGGCTGTATGGCTGAACGTCTTAAAAGTAAATTTTTAGAAGAAGAAAAAATTGTAGACCTCGTTGTAGGTCCTGATGCTTATAAAGATCTTCCTAATCTCATCGCTGAGGTCGAAGAGGGGCGCAGTGCCGTAAATGTTATTCTTTCTAAAGACGAAACTTATGGCGATATCTCTCCTGTTCGATTAAACACCAATGGCGTAACCGCTTTTGTCTCTATCACTAGGGGTTGTGATAATATGTGTACATTTTGTGTAGTGCCCTTCACTAGAGGTCGTGAACGCAGCAGAGAACCCCAAAGTATTCTTGAAGAAATTAATGATTTATGGCTCAAAGGCTACAAAGAAGTTACGCTTTTGGGACAAAACGTTGATAGTTATTTATGGTATGGTGGCGGACTCAAAAAAGACTTTAGTAAAGCAACAGAAATGGAAAAGGCAACCGCCATTGACTTTGCATTACTTTTGGATATGTGTGCAAAAGCACAGCCAAAAATGCGTATTCGATTTTCTACTTCGAACCCACAAGACATGGCCTTGGATGTGATTAAAATTATGGCTAAACATCAGAATATTTGTAATCATATTCACCTTCCAGTTCAGAGTGGAAGCAACCGTATTCTTAATGAAATGAATCGCCAACACACCCGAGAAGAATATCTTACTTTAATACAAAATATTAAAGCCATTATTCCTGATTGCACCATTTCTCAAGATATGATTTGTGGCTTTCCAACAGAAACTGAAAACGATCATCAAGACACGCTGAGTTTGATGTCAGAAGTTAGCTTTAGTTTTGGCTATATGTATGCGTATTCCGAACGCCCTGGAACAATGGCAGAACGAAAACTCGATGACGATGTGCCTTTTGAAACTAAAAAAAGACGTCTCGCTGAAGTAGTTGAACTCCAACGCGTACATAGCCTTTACAGAACAGAAGAATTTCTACATCAAACTGTTGAAGTACTAATTGAAAAAGAATCAAAAAAATCTGCCGAACAATGGTCTGGAAGAAGTGCACAAAACACGGTGGCTGTTTTTCCAAAGGAAGACTACAAAATAGGTGATTTTGTAAACGTAAAAATACATAAGTGCACAAGCGCGACTCTTATTGGGGAAGCGGTTGGTTTATCTGAAAATAATTAATTATGGAAACAGTTCAGTCTATAAAACAACGGTTTAGTATCATTGGGAACGATACCGGATTGAATCGCGCTATAGAAAAAGCCGTTCAAGTAGCACCTACAGACATTTCAGTGTTAGTGACAGGAGAAAGTGGTGTTGGAAAAGAAAGTATTCCTAAAATTATTCATCAGCTTTCGCACCGAAAACACAGCAAATATATTGCTGTCAATTGTGGTGCAATACCAGAAGGCACCATAGACAGTGAGCTTTTTGGACATGAAAAAGGCGCTTTCACCGGAGCGACCCAAAGCCGTTCAGGCTACTTTGAGGTTGCTAATGGTGGCACTATTTTTCTTGATGAAGTTGGCGAACTCCCCCTGACAACCCAAGTGCGATTATTGCGTGTTCTAGAAAATGGTGAGTTTATAAAAGTAGGATCAAGTACGGTTTTAAAAACCGATGTCAGAATTGTGGCTGCCACAAACGTGAACATGTTTGAAGCAATTGAAAAAGAAAAATTCCGCGAGGACTTATATTATAGATTAAGTACTATTGAGATTTTATTGCCCGCACTACGAGAGCGAAAAGACGATATTCACTTGTTATTTAGAAAATTTGCGAGTGATTTTGCTTTAAAATATAAAATGCCAACCATTAGACTGGATGATAATGCTGTTCAAGCACTCATTAATTACAGATGGAGTGGAAATGTAAGACAGCTTCGAAATGTTGCCGAACAAATCTCAGTATTAGAGTCGTCAAGACTGATTGATGCTGTGACTCTAAAGACCTATTTACCAAATATGGAAGGTAATTTCCCTACGGTTCAAGAAAAAAACAAGAGTCAAAGTGATTTTAGCACCGAAAGAGAGATTTTATATAAGGTTCTATTTGATATGAAAAGTGATTTGAATGACCTCAAAAAACTAACCATGGAATTGATGCAAAACGACAATCATAGTGATGTTCAAAAAAATAATGAGGGCTTAATTCAAAAAATTTATAAAAAAGAAGAGGTTTTGGAATCGGAAAAAGAACCTGAATTTCTATCACTTCCTGCCAAGCCTCAAAACGAAAATGCTGTCGAAATTGTAAAAGATACTGAAGAAAAATATACGTATATTGATGCGATTGAAGAAGAAGACGAAGAAGAAACACTATCTCTGCACGATAAAGAATTAGAACTTATTAAGAAATCGCTTGAACGTCATAAAGGAAAGCGTAAATTAGCCGCAGATGAATTGGGAATTAGTGAACGTACTTTATACAGAAAAATAAAACAATATGACCTTTAACGTTTTAAAATACAGCTTAGCGATTAGCATTTTTATTTTAGTTGTGGGCTGCGGCCCCTACTCCTTTACAGGAATTTCTTTAAGTCCGAAAACAAAGACCTTTCAAGTGAATTATTTTCAAAATACAGCAGCACTTATTGAGCCAGGTATCGATCGTGATTTCACCTTAGCGCTTCAAGATTTGATTTTAAACCAAACCAACTTAGGGCTTGTTACCTCCAATGGAGACATCGTTTACGAAGGTGAAATTGTAGAGTACAGAATTTCGCCAACAACCGCCACTTCGAGCAATACAGCTGCACAAAACAGATTGACAATTGGCGTTAATGTGATTTTTACTGACAAGAATGATTCGGAAGCGGACTTTGAAAAACGGTTTTCATTTTTTTATGATTATGAAGGCAGCGCCCAACTTGTTGGCGCACAAAAAACAACAGCTATTGAAGAAATTTTTGATCGCATAACACAGGACGTAATTAATGCCTCATTAGCTAATTGGTAGTTCTATGAATACATCTAGTTTTACATATTTATTACACAATCCGTCAGCCTTAGACAAAGATAAGGTTAGTGAGATGTCCGCTATTATTGAAGAGTTTCCTTATTTTCAGTCGGCTAGAGCTATCTACTTAAAAGGGTTGAAAGATCTAGGGAGTTTCAAATACAATCAGGAATTAAAAACAACAGCGGCCTATACAACAGATCGAAGTGTATTGTTTGATTTTATTACTTCTGAGGTATTTTTGCAAAATAATATCTCTACACATATCAAACAAAACTTTGAGTTGATAAACAGTATTACAGTTACAGAATTTCAAGACATTTCGTCTAATTCAGCTGCAAAAACAAACCTAAAATCAACTGTATTAGCAGAGCAGCCCGAAACAACATTGGAACTGGGAAAACCGTTAGAGTTTGATAAATCGGAACGGTTTTCGTTTTCGGAATGGCTTAATTTGACTCAGAAAAAACCCATTGATCGATCTGAGCCAGCTGTCGCCAATGCTGAATCTGACCGCCATGAAAAGTTTGCACTTATAGATGCCTTTATTGCAAACAAACCTAAACTCAAACCTCTTGACAAGGAGTCCAAACTTATCAATATGGCAGAAGAATCGGTCTTTGAGACTGAGGATTTAATGACCGAAACTTTGGCAAGAATCTATGTGGAGCAAAAAAACTACGATAATGCAATACAGTCTTACCGTATTTTAAGTTTGAAATATCCAGAAAAAAGTAGTTTATTTGCAGACCAAATTCAAGCAATAAAAGTATTACAAGAAAAAAATAAAATATAATGAGCACATTTTCAATATTTCTAGTTCTTATCGTCGTTGTAGCATTTCTACTCGTCGTAGTCGTTATGGTTCAAAATCCAAAAGGTGGAGGGTTATCATCTTCTTTTGGTGGCGGCGGAACACAACAAGTTGGTGGCGTAAAAAAAACATCAGACTTTTTGGACAAAAGCACTTGGGCATTAGCAACATTATTGCTAGCCTTAATCTTATTGTCTAATGTCGCTATTGCAGATCCTAACACTTCTCAAGAGTCTAAAGCACTTGACTTGAACACTACTCCAACAACAGCTCAACCCATCACAGTTCCTGTTGAAGACACTACAACTGAAGAGGCATCAACACCAGAAGCTTCTGACGGAGAATAAAAAAATGAATTTTTAAAATACAAAAATGCCAACGCCAACACGTTGGCTTTTTTTGTTTCTGAAAGTTTGTCAGTTTAGAAGGGTTGGCATACTTTTAGAATATCGTAAAAACGAAATAAAATAACACTAAAAATTAATAGATATGGCTTTAAACATCAAACCATTAGCAGACAGAGTTCTTGTAGAACCTTCGCAAGCTGAGACAAAGACCGCCTCTGGTATTATAATTCCAGATAATGCGAAAGAGAAACCTCAAAAAGGAACTGTGGTTGCAGTAGGTAAAGGCACAAAAGATGAACCTACAACTGTAAAAGTTGGAGATGCAGTACTCTACGGAAAATATGCCGGTACTGAACTTAAACTAGAAGGAACAGATTATTTAATCATGCGAGAAAGTGATATTCTTGCAATTGTTTAATTTTAAAAACTAAAAAAAATGGCAAAAGATATAAAATTTGATATTGACGCACGTGATGGATTAAAGCGTGGAGTTGATGCATTAGCAAATGCAGTAAAAGTTACTTTAGGACCAAAAGGTCGTAATGTAATTATCAGTAAAAGTTTTGGAGCACCACAAGTTACTAAAGATGGGGTTTCTGTAGCTAAAGAAGTTGAGCTAGAAGACGCCTTAGAGAATATGGGAGCACAAATGGTAAAGGAAGTCGCTTCTAAAACTAATGACTTAGCTGGTGACGGTACAACGACTGCAACAGTATTGGCCCAAGCAATTGTGAAAGAAGGCTTGAGAAATGTAGCTGCCGGAGCTAATCCAATGGATTTGAAACGCGGCATAGATAAAGCGGTAAAATCGATTACTACGGATTTGGAGAAACAGGCTAAAAAAGTAGGAAACTCTTCCGAAAAAATTCAGCAAATCGCGTCTATTTCTGCGAATAATGATGATACAATTGGGGAACTTATTGCTTTAGCATTTGGTAAAGTTGGCAAAGAGGGTGTCATTACTGTAGAGGAAGCTAAAGGAATGGATACGTATGTAGATGTCGTAGAAGGCATGCAATTTGACAGAGGGTATTTGAGTCCTTATTTTGTGACTGATGCTGATAAAATGATTGCAGATTTAGAAAACCCATATATTTTATTGTTCGATAAAAAGATTTCGAATCTTCAGGAAGTTCTTCCAATTCTAGAACCTGTGGCACAATCTGGACGTCCACTTTTAATTATTGCCGAAGATGTTGATGGTCAAGCCTTAGCAACATTAGTAGTAAACAAGTTAAGAGGTGGTCTTAAAATTGCTGCTGTAAAAGCTCCTGGTTTTGGAGACCGTCGTAAAGCAATGCTTGAAGATATCGCGATCCTTACAGGTGGTACCGTGATATCAGAAGAACGTGGGTTCTCTCTAGAAAATGCAGACTTAAGCATGTTAGGAACTGCAGAAACCGTGACAATTGATAAAGACAATACTACCATTGTGAATGGATCCGGAAAAGCCAACGACATCAAAACGCGTGTGAATCAAATTAAAGCGCAGATTGAAACCACAACTAGTGATTATGATAAAGAAAAACTACAAGAACGTTTAGCTAAATTAGCAGGCGGAGTTGCTGTTTTATATGTCGGAGCAGCCAGTGAGATTGAAATGAAAGAAAAGAAAGACCGTGTCGATGATGCACTTCATGCGACAAGAGCAGCTGTCGAAGAAGGCATTGTTGCTGGTGGTGGTGTAGCGCTTGTTAGAGCTCAAAAAACACTCGAAAAACTAACCGCTGTGGATTTGGATGAAGTTACTGGGATTCAGATTGTATCTAAAGCAATTGAAGCACCCTTACGTACTATTGTAGAAAATGCTGGTGGCGAAGGAAGTGTAGTGATCAATAAAGTTTTAGAAGGTAAAGGCGATTTTGGTTATGATGCCAAAAGCGATGCTTATGTAGATATGCTGAAAACTGGAATTATTGACCCTAAGAAAGTTACTCGTGTTGCTTTAGAAAATGCAGCTTCTGTAGCGGGTATGATTCTTACTACAGAATGTGCTTTAATTGATATTAAAGAAGATGCGCCTCCAATGCCTCCAATGGGCGGTGGCGGCATGCCCGGAATGATGTAATTCATTTCTATTTAATAAAAAAAAGCTCCTGAAAATTCAGGAGCTTTTTTTTGTAGTGAACTACTTATGATCTTCCACAACCTCATCTTCTCTATACTTGCAACAGGGATGAACACTATTGTAAGCGTCATCGGTTGCTTTGAGGGTTTTAGTGTCATGTCCAACAGCTGCGATATTTTTTTGTATGGTATCTAGCGCTGTTTTGTTTTCGTCAAAAATGAGCTTTAACTCATGTGTTCTTACATTCCAAACAGCGGATTTAACGCCTTTAGTTTTAAGGCTCGCTTTTTCAATTCTAGTTTTACACATCATGCAAACGCCGTCCACTTCAATGGATGCTTTAGCATTTTTGTTTTGACTGAAGCTCAAAGTACTTATTGAGATCATAATGAGTGATAAGAAAATTGATTTCATATGGGTTGTGTTTTTAGAGTTTATAACGTAAGCCTGTATAATAGGTACTTCCAAATATAGGGCCATATACAAATGTAGTATCAAAATTTGAACCAAACGGATTTTCTGGACTTATAATTGGATTTTTTTGCATGACATTTGTAAGGTTTTCTGCACCAATATAGAGTTCAAAAGTATCCGAAAATACTTTTGTAATTTGTCCATTTAGGGTTGTAAGCGTTGGAGAATAGGTTGGCAACTGAAAGGCTTCAGGACTTAAAATAGTTGATGAAAAATGCTGTTTGCCAAACCAATTGAACGTAGCATCAAATTTCCATACTCCGCCTTTGTCCGTTTTAGTGGTTTCAAATGATAAATTTGCAAATACACGGTGTTGAGACGTTAACGGTTTTTGGCGTTTCCCTGATTTGTACTGGGTTTGAACATCATAAAACTTATATGCTGTTTTAAGATCTAAACGTTCCAGAAGATTCCAACTGAACTCGGCTTGAAAACTAGTCGCGAAGCTAGAACCCTCAAGATTATAAAAACTGACTTCGAAAGGGTTTTCATAATCTACAACCACTTGATTTTGAAAATCAGTGCGGTAAACGTCTAAAGTAAGGTCTGCTTTTCGGTCAAACAAATTGAAACCTTGTAAAAATGATACGCCATAGTTCCATGCAATTTCTGGCTCTAAACCATAAATGTTTCCGCCTGTACTTTGAATGTTAATCACTCTTGACGTTGCAAAAAGTTTTTGGTTTTCAGAGAAAATATTTGCCGCACGTTTTCCACGTCCAAACGACACTCTAAATGCTGATTTCTCCCATGGTGTGTAACGTGCATGCACACGTGGAGTCACAAATGTTCCTAACAAATTATGATGATCGACCCGGATACCAGCTGTTAAATTAAGAGCTTCTAAATTATCAAAACTATATTCGAAAAAACCACCTATTGAGCGTTCTTGACGGTCAAAAAACCTCGAGTTTACAGTTTCTTTGTAAAGATCATACGTGGCGTTTAAGCCTGTTTTTATTTTATGTCTTGAGTCGCTAATAATAGAGTTATAGACTACATTTGAATATAGACTTTCATGGCGTATAGCGTAGTCGTTTAATCCAAAATAAGAGTCTTGAGTATGATTACTGTAAGACAGTTGTAGCCCTAAACTTTGATACGGGATTTCGGGGTTGACGTAGCCGAATTTCCCTGACACTTCAAACCGTTTGGTATCAATTTCGCTTCCCCAAAAAGTGTTTGATAACCGCTCTGTTTTGGGATCAAAATCAAGCTGACCTGATTGTTTTTCGTCGTTCAAATACCGCACATTCAAAAAGCTAATCAATCCTTTTTCAAGATTTGAATACTGCCAGCGGTTCATGATGTTTAGTTGTTTTGACAGCGGTACATCTAAAAAAGAATCCTTATTTCTGTCAAATTTTTGCGATCGGTTATTGGCATGCACATACAACCCTGTACTCCATTTGTCTGTAAGATCAGTATTGAAGTGAGTATTCAGTTCTGTACGTACATTTAAAGAGCGATAGGCATTGACAAAAACCCTACTATCTGTTGTTGGTTTTACCAGTTCTGCATTAATTTGACCTGCAATACTTTCAAAACCATTGACAACACTTCCAGCGCCTTTGGTAATTTGAATACTCTCTACCCAAGTTCCGGGAATAAAACTCAAACCATAGGCTTGAGAGGCACCACGGATTGAGGGTATATTTTCTGTAGCTATTAATATATAAGGACTAGTGAGCCCTAGCATTTTAATTTGCTTTGTTCCAGAGATGGCATTTGTAAAATTGACGTCAATAGAGGGATTCGTTTCAAAGCTCTCGGACAAATTACAGCATGCCGCTTTCAACAATTCTTTACTACTAATAGTAGATATATTTTGGGAGGACAGGTATGACGTTGCAGTAGATTTTTTTCGCGCTGAGACGGTAACCTCACCCAAATCGTCTGTAGCTTCTAGCAGGTGATAAGTCATTTTTGGGGCATCGACAGAAAGTGTATCGGTTTTAAAACCAACGTAACTAATTATTAATTTTTTGTAAGCAGATTTATAAGGCAACGTAAAGGTTCCGTCATCGGAAGTAATCGTTCCTATTGAAGTATTGAGCCAAAACACATTGGCGCCAGGCAGAGGGATCTGTTGCTTTTGAGTATTCCGTTCCATAATCATTCCTTTTAATTCAACTTGTGAAAACAGGAAAAATGGAAACACTAGAATAAGATATATTGTAGATTTCATTGCAATTTAATTTAAATTAATACTAAAAAAAAGGGAAAAGGGACTGGCATCATACACACTGATGAACTCGTCTGAAGTATTAAATCAAATTAAGAATATTTGATAATCAATTTGATGATCCATTATCAAATCTGGTGGAGAATAATTGGGGGGATGACTTGCAACTGAATCTTCTAGGACAAGCCATTCTAGGCTGAATTTTGAAGGCAATTCAAAACTGTCTTGAATAGGCAAATCTTTCGTTAGTGAAATAACTTTGAATTGATTTAAACCCTCAACAGAAACAACCTTATTTGTGCAGCAACTTTCCTTAGTAAACTGTAATTCCGAATCCATTTTTACAGCTGAATCACAACAGGATTTTGCTTTTGAAAAAACAGCAACATCAACAAGGTTGGAGCCACAAAAATGAGTCTCAACTTTAAATGAAAATGTTGACAACAGCACTAAAAATGCCAATAGCATTGAAAAAACTTTATGTACTACGTTTTTATACATGCATCAAATTTATTGAATTTTGTTTATACACACTACTGGTTACCACAAAATTAACATAAAATAATGCATTTTTTGAATGGCTTACATGGGATAAATAGTATTTTTACAAAAAATTATTTCACATGAATTTTGAGGCGCTAAAACCCAAAATAACAAACTTAATTTCAAATTCTAGTGCTCTAAATGAAACGCTACAGTCCATTTGTGACGTCTTGAAAACATCGATAGATTATTATGATTGGGTGGGGTTTTATTTTAGAGATGGCACTACAGAAACACTGAAGCTTGGTCCTTATGCTGGTGCTCCAACTGACCACACCACCATTCCGTTTGGAAAAGGGATTTGTGGACAAGTCGCCGTAAGTAATCAAAATTTTATTGTGCCTGACGTTAGCGCTCAGGACAATTATATTTCATGCAGTATAAATGTGAAATCTGAAATTGTTATTCCCCTTTTTGTTGACGGCAAAAATATTGGGCAAATTGATATTGATTCAAATACCCTCAATCCCTTTACCAAAGCAGACGAACGCTTTCTAGAATTTGTGTGTCAATCAATTGCCAGTCTTCTCTAGTTGTTGATAACTCCAAAAAACAGTTAAAAAAAACCTTTTTTTTGATCGAATTTGAATTCTATTTTGAGCGATAATTTCCTACTTTTGAGCTCTAACTCTTAGACTTCAAAATGAGCCAAAATAAAACAATCAAATCTGCCTTAATATCTGTATTTAGTAAAGAAGGTTTAGAGCCTATCGTAAAAAAACTAGACGAACAAGGCGTAGTAATCTACTCAACAGGTGGAACACAAAAATTCATTAACGACTTAGGAATTTCGGTTGTTCCTGCAGAAGAAATCACAGACTACCCTTCTATTCTTGGAGGACGTGTAAAGACATTACATCCAAAAATATTTGGTGGTATTTTGAATCGTCAAGACCATGCTCAAGACGTTGAAGAAATGGACTCCTTTTCAATCCCTCAAATCGATGCCGTTATAGTAGATCTTTACCCTTTTGAAAAAACAGTAGCTTCAGGCGCTAGTAACGCTGATATAATTGAAAAAATAGATATTGGTGGCATTTCATTAATTCGAGCTGCAGCCAAAAATTATAAAGACGTGATTTGCGTATCGTCTGTAGCCGATTATGCGGAATTCTTAGAATTAATTTCTGATGACAACGGCAGTATTTCAATCGAAGATCGCAAACGTTTTGCTACCAAATCGTTCAATGTGTCGTCTCATTATGACAGTGCTATTTTTAATTATTTCAATAGCGATAACGAAGAGGTTGTTTTGAAAATTAGTGAAACTCAAGGGAATGTGCTCCGCTATGGAGAAAACCCACACCAAAAAGGTTATTTCTTTGGCGACTTTGAAGCCATGTTTACCAAACTCCACGGCAAAGAATTAAGCTATAATAATCTTTTAGACGTAGATGCTGCGGTGAATCTTATAAATGAATTTCATGGAGAAGCGCCTACATTTGCAATCTTAAAACACAACAATGCTTGTGGTGTTGCCCAACGAGAAACATTACACCAAGCTTATGTAGATGCTTTGGCTGGAGACCCTGTTTCAGCTTTTGGTGGTGTACTAATTTCAAATAGTGAAATTGATTTAGCTACAGCTCAAGAAATTCACACTTTATTTTGTGAAGTTGTTATTGCACCAGCTTTTAGCAATGAGGCAGAAGCGCTTTTGAAAGGCAAGAAGAATAGAATTTTATTGATTCAAAATACCATTGAATTACCCGAAACCATTGTAAGAAGTTGTTTGAACGGGGTACTTGTTCAAGATAAAAATATGCTCACCGATGATCGAGAAATTTTAGAAAATGCAACAACTTCAAGACCCGTTGATAGTGAAATTGAAGATTTATTGTTTGCCTCAAAAATATGTAAACACACCAAATCGAATACAATTGTTTTAGCCAAAAACAAACAATTATTTGCAAGTGGAACCGGACAAACAAGCCGTGTTGACGCCTTGAACCAAGCAATCCATAAAGCAAATTCTTTTAATTTCAAACTCAATGGTGCTGTGTTGGCTAGTGATGCATTTTTTCCATTTCCAGACTGTGTAGAAATTGCAAAAAACGCCGGAATTACGGCGGTGATCCAACCGGGTGGTTCTATAAAAGACCAATTAAGTATAGACTACTGTAATGCCAACAATGTGGCTATGGTGTTTACAAAAACACGACATTTTAAGCATTAATTTATTTAACTAAAAGGCATTTCCAAACTACAATTTATTTTAGTACATTTACAAAACTGCATATTACTTTAATACTTTGATAAATTTTTTATAGCATATGGGATTTTTTGACTTCTTAACAGAGGAGATAGCCATCGATTTGGGCACTGCCAACACCTTAATCATTCACAATGACAAAGTTGTGATTGACAGTCCTTCTATTGTTGCTAGAGATCGAGTGTCAGGAAAAATTATTGCCGTAGGAAAAGAAGCCAACTTAATGCAAGGAAAAACGCATGAAAACATCAAAACAATTCGCCCGCTGAAAGATGGTGTAATTGCAGATTTTGATGCGTCTGAACAAATGATAAGTTTGTTTATTAAAAGTATTCCCGCACTAAAAAATAAATTATTTGCACCTTCTTTAAGAATGGTGATCTGTATCCCATCTGGAATTACAGAAGTTGAAATGCGTGCTGTAAAAGAATCTGCTGAACGTGTAAATGGCAAAGAAGTTTATTTGATCCACGAGCCTATGGCTGCTGCTATTGGAATTGGAGTAGACATCATGCAACCTAAAGGGAATATGATTGTCGATATCGGGGGTGGAACTACCGAAATTGCAGTGATTGCTCTTGGTGGTATTGTATGTGACAAATCTGTAAAAGTCGCCGGAGATGTCTTCACAAACGACATCATTTATTATATGCGTACACAACACAATTTATATGTTGGAGACCGTAGTGCCGAGAAAATAAAAATCCAAATTGGAGCTGCAACTGAAGATTTAGAAATTCCGCCAGACGAAATGAATGTTCAGGGTAGAGATTTGTTAACAGGGAAACCAAAACAAGTTGAAATTACGCACCGTGAAATTTCTAAGGCTCTAGATAAATCCATACTTAGAATTGAAGACTCTGTAATGGAAACGCTTTCACAAACACCTCCTGAGCTAGCTGCTGACATTTATAATACTGGCATCTATCTTGCTGGTGGTGGTTCGATGTTAAGAGGATTAGACAAACGACTATCTCAAAAAACAGATTTACCCGTTTATATTGCGGAAGACCCACTGAGAGCAGTTGTTCGAGGAACTGGAATTGTACTTAAAAATATTGCAAAATATAAAAGTGTCTTGATAAAATAGATCCTAAGTAATGCAACAACTTTTTAATTTCTTCATTAAAAACAAAACATTCGTCTTGTTTTTATTGTTGTTTTCCTGTGGCCTTACGCTCACAATACAATCTAATGAATATCACCGGAGTAAGTTTATTAATTCCGCCAATCAAATTTCAGGGAGTGTTTACGGTGCTTTTCATAGCCTGTCTCAATATTTTCATTTAAAAAAAGAAAATGAGATACTTCTAAAAGAAAATAGCCGTCTAAAAACACTTGTATTTAGTGAAGAAAAATTGAGGTCTATCGATACCGTTTTGGAGAAAAAGTATGCCGTACAACCAAGTTTAGTTTATAAAAACAGTTTCGCTTTACCCAATAATTATTTAACCCTAAATAAAGGCCAAAAGGACAGTATTAAAGAGGATTATGGAGTGATTACCTCCAACGGAATAGTTGGAATAATTGATGCCGTATCTTCCAACTACTCCAGAGTTTTGTCAATTTTAAATACGAATAGTCGAGTTAATGTAAAACTAAAAAAAACAAATTATTTTGGGATTTTAAGTTGGGATGGCAAATCTCCAGACGTCGTACAACTAAAAGACATTCAAGACCTTGTAAAACTAGCTGTCGGAGATACCATTGTGACCAGTGGATACTCCTCAACCTTTCCCCCAAACATCCCTGTTGGGAGTATCCTTTCCTATGCACTTAATGAGACCGAAGACCTTTATATAATTGAAGTTAAATTGTTTAACGACATGAAAAATTTGGAGCATGTTTATATCATTAAAAATACAGCTATAAATGAATTAAAAGCCTTAAATATTTTAGATGAATAATACTGTATTAAATACTGTTTTGCGATTTATAGGATTGGTGTTACTCCAAGTTATTATCTGTAGTAATATTAACTTTTTAGGATACCTTAATCCCTACATTTATATCATTTTTATATTTCTGTATCCCATCAGTAATAATCGGTTACTATTTATTTTTCTAAGTTTCTTATTGGGCTTGTCCGTTGATCTGTTTTTAGATTCTGGGGGGGTCCACGCAACTGCAAGTGTAGCGATCACGTATGTGCGACCTCTTTTTTTAAAGTTTTCGTTTGGGGCTGCATATGAATACCAAGCCATCAAATTTAGCAATACGACTTTCAGTCAACGCCTAATTTACTTCATAGCACTTATCGTTATTCATCATGCTCTTTTATTTTCTCTTGTTATATTTGATCAAAATGAGGCTCTACTAATTATAAAACAAACCTTTTATTCTAGTATTTTTACGCTTATCATTTGTTTACTACTTACATCATTATTTAGCAAAAAAGAACTATGAGAAAAGTATTGCTTTTTGGATTAGTCGTTCTGACAGGAATTAGCTTTATAGGACGTTTGTTTTATTTACAAATCTATACCGCTGACCCCTACAGCATTACGAATGACAATGCCATTCGAAAGGTATTTCATTATCCAAAACGCGGTTATATCTACGATCGAAACGACAGTCTTTTAGTGGCAAACCAACCGAGTTATGATGTGATGGTCATTCCCAGAGAAGTTGAACCTTTAGATACAATACTGTTTTGTAACCTATTAAAGATTGATAAAGCTAATTTTCTTAAATCGTTCAAGCGTGCTAAGAATTATTCTCCACGTCTTCCATCACCATTCTTACGCCACCTCTCCAAAGAAGACTATGCTTTTCTATCTGAAAAATTAAGAAAGTTCAAGGGGTTTTATATTCAAAAAAGATCCGTAAGAGATTATCAAACTTCCATAGGCGCCAATGTATTGGGATACATAGCTGAAGCCAACACTAAAGAAATTTCTAAGGATTCCTACTACCGTATTGGTGATTTGATTGGAAAACAAGGAGTCGAAATTTCGTATGAAAAAATACTAAGAGGCGTAAAAGGAGTAAAATACATCCAAAAAGATATTTATAATAGAGATATTGGTGCTTACAAAGAAGGCCTATTTGATACCCTACCGATACCAGGAAAAGACATTAAAATCACCATTGACTCTGAACTTCAAGCTTATGGAGAGTTGCTGATGCAAAACAAAATTGGAGGCATTGTGGCAATTGAACCCAGTTCGGGTGAAATCTTAAGTCTTGTTTCTGCTCCTTCATATAATCCAAATCTATTGGTGGGACGCCAACGCTCTAAAAACTACACCAAATTATATTTAGACACAATTCACAGACCGTTAATTGACAAAGGACTCACAAGAATGCATGTCCCAGGATCGCCTTTTAAATTGCTCGTAGCATTAACCGCTCTTCAAGAACAAGCAATTGACACCAAAACAAATATCATTTGTTCAGAAAAATACATCTATGGAAAAAAAAGACGAGTGATGCAATGCCATTGTGGAGGTGGATTTAGAAATCTAAACTCTGGCATAAGCTACTCTTGTAACTCCTACTTTGCCATGGCCTTTAGGACTACAATTGAAAACACTCCTGATGCTTCAAAAGCAATGGATAACTGGAGTAATCATATTAAAAGTTTTGGTTTAGGAAATTTTCTAGGAAATGATTTATCTGTAGGTAAAAAAGGAAATATTCCTGATGGAGACTACTACAATAAATGGTACCCAGATTTTCAATGGGGAGCTACAACCATCATTTCTAATGCGATTGGTCAAGGAGAAATTTTAGTAACCCCAATTCAATTAGCAAATATGACCGCTGCTATCGCTAACAAAGGCTACTATTACACCCCTCACATCATCAAATCTATTGAGGATGAAGCTATAAACCCTAATTTTTTAACCCCCAAACAAACCTCCATAAATCCGGAGTATTTTGAGCCCGTTATCGAAGGCATGCACAATGTATACACCAAAGGAACTGCAAGCTTTCTAAAGGTTCCAGGAATAGAAATTTGTGGGAAAACTGGTACTGCAGAAAATTTTACGAAAATTGATGGAGTTCGACAACAACTTACGGATCATTCTATATTTGTAGCTTTTGCGCCAAAAGACGATCCTAAAATAGCGATTGCTATATTGGTTGAAAATGGGTATTATGGTTCCCGTTGGGCAGGTCGAATTGCCAGTCTGATGATCGAAAAGCACCTAAAAGGTGAGGTAACGTTAAAACGAATGGAACGCTTGGTAATTGAAAAAAGCTTGGAAGACGAGTATTTGAAGCCCTATAGCGGAAAACCCTTTGAAATTAATGACAAATGAATCTGAACCGCAGCAATAGTTTCCAACTCGATTGGGTGACTGTAATTATTTATACAGCACTCGTTGTATTTGGGTATTTTAATATTTTGTCTGCTTCATCGGTAGGGGAATTTACATCTTATTTAGACCTTACCAAACCCTATGGAAAACAACTTGTATTTATGCTAAGTTCCTTAATTTTAATAGTTCTAATATTATCTGTTGATGCTAAATTTTACGAACGCTTTGCCAGTATTTTTTATCTGGGCTCCTTACTCACTTTAATAGGTTTATTTTTCGTTGGAAAACAAATAAATGGCGCCACATCATGGTATGATTTAGGCGGAATGACTTTACAACCTAGTGAATTCGCGAAATTTGCAACGGCGTTGGCATTGGCAAAATATATAAGTGATTTACAAACCAATATCAGGAATCAAAAAGATCAAATTAGAGCTGCTATTGTAGTTGGTTTACCTGCATTACTTATATTGTTACAAAATGATGCAGGAAGCACATTAGTGTTTTTAAGTCTCATTTTTGTGTTTTACAGAGAAGGTATTCCTCAATATTACGTGTTATTTGGCGTGTTTGTAGCCATATTAGGCATTGCAACTTTAAAATTTTCTGCAGCGATAGTATGTGTTGTGTTGGCAGTAATACTCATTATATATCAGCTTTTTTTTAAGGGGAAAAAGAAAAAGTTTATGGGCATATTGACCCTCTTAATATTTAGTATTGGAATAAGCTATAGCGTGCAGTGGGCCTTTAATAATGTACTTCAAACCCACCAACAAGATCGTATCGGTCTTTGGTTGCGATTAGAACAAAATCCTGAAAAACTTCAGGCCATGAAGCGCAACATTTCTTATAATCTAAACGAGTCTGAAAAAGCAATACGCTCTGGAGGCACTTTTGGAAAAGGGTTTATGGACGGAACACGAACCAAAGGTAAGTTTGTTCCAGAACAACATACCGATTATATATTTAGCACTGTGAGCGAGGAATGGGGATTTGTAGGAAGTAGTGCGGTTGTTGTTCTGTTTGTTTTATTAATTTTACGAATTTTGCACCGCGCCGAACAACAGAAATCTCAGTTTAGTAGAGTTTATGGTTATAGCGTTGCCAGTATAATTTTTATGCATTTTTTGATTAACATTGGAATGGTTATGGGATTAATTCCTACTATTGGAATTCCCCTACCCTTTTTTAGCTATGGAGGTTCAGGACTTTGGGCCTTTACAATACTTGTCTTTATTTTTCTAAAGCTAGATTCAAATCGTTTAAACGAATGGTAATCTATTTCTTAACGAGATCCAGTTTTTCGGCAAAATAATCACAAAAATCTTTCATCGTTGCGGTCATTTTCTCGTCTTGAGTTGCGCGCATATACGTATCACTCATTGTGACTAGTGTTTGATGAAAAAATAATTTCATCTCATCAACGGGCATATCCTTTGTCCACAAATCAATTCGCAGCGTTTCCTGTTTTTTTTGATCCCAGACCGAAAGCATCATGGCTTTTGCCTCTTCCTTTGTAACGCCTCCATCTTGAGCTGTCCAAAACAAATTTTCAGGTACTCGATTTTCATCTAATTCAACGGTCATTTCTATCTTTGAAGTATGAGTTTGTGCCATTATTTTTTTGGTTTAAATTTTGCGTTATTAAAAAGTTCTGAGGCTTCCATTTGAAGCATTTGATGTACTGGTGTGCTATTGTTATCCATATAGGATTTGACGATTTGCCATCCCATAAATTGCCCGAGTCGTCCTGGTGACTCACTATCTAACTCTAAGTTAAAACGTGAAAATGGAGCCGGCAAAATAAAACGTGCTAACAGTTTTCGATCCGTTTCATACAACAATTCTTTTTCAACAAAATATTGCCATATATAAAACTCATTGTCTTCAGCCCACTGATATTGTGCTGGCAAATAACCAATTTTTTCATGGTTTTGCTTGAAAGGAATCCATAAATCTTTTAGATAGAGTTGCTTTCCACAATAGATCATTTCATCTAAAAATGTCGCTCGTTTGGGTTGGTAAATTAATTGTTCTGCATAAGCCGTTGCCAAATCAGGCACAATTTGATCTTTATTTAAGTTCTGCTTAATATAGTCGTAAAAACTTGTATAAAACTCATGCTCCTCACCAAGATAAGTGTCTAAAGCAATGAGTACAATTGAATCTGTAACTATCACTTTATTTCGATAATCTACATCTGATAAAACCGTAATAAGTCGAGGGGTTTTAAGTGTTTTATTATAGTATTTAAGATGCTTATAAAAGTTAACTATTTCGGATTCAGTACTGCCAAAATCCTCAAAAACACTATCCACTGCTTTGTTTTGAAGCTTTTGTATCGGATCACTCATGCGATTAAACCACACGGAATCTGAATATCGTTTAGAAAATAAAAAAGGATAGTTGTATTGCAATTCTGGAAGATCAGTAGCTGTTGAAGAAGCAAACATTTGATCGAACCTTTCGATATTTAAATCGATGTCTATTTGAGAAATTTCTTTCTCAATTTTAGAGGTGTTTTGACATGAAAACACACAGGCGATTAACAACAAAACAATTGTTTTTAAACCGATTAGTAACTGGAATTGTGTATGCTTTATTTTCAAAATATAATTTAAACTCAATCTTCTCAACAAAAGTAATTAATCTATATTTTATAATAGAATTCTGTCCAAAAAAATAAGTCGTTAATATTTAAGAGAAAAACTCCCTTGTTTTCTTAGCAAAGTTCCATCCAATTTAACAAACTCAATACGATACCAGTAGTCACTGGCAGGAAGTCGATATCCATTGTACAATCCACTCCAAGAATTATTTTTTAATGTCATAGATTTTAAAAGTTTCCCATACCGGTCAAATATATAAACCTGACCAGAAGTATAGTCAGTGGAAGAGATGCCTTTGATTTCCCAAGTATCATTATAGCCATCATTATTTGGTGTGAAAAATTTAGGAAAATAGAGTACTGGAATCGTAATTGAGACCTCTTCACATTGAAGTTCGTCCCTTACGTACAGCGTGTAAAACCCTCCTGTTAGATTGTCAAAATAACCCTCATCTTGATAGCCTGCAACTAATAATCCGTCTTCGTCAATCAATTTAAACTCATAATTGGCTGACCCTAAATTTGCCTCCAGAATAAAAATAGAATTATTTGAGCCCCCTTCTACAACTGTAATATCCGCCATTGAAAGTGTTGGTCCCTCAGAAGCAAAAACTTCAAAATTTTGTGTATTTGCACAACTTCCATCTAGATTCGTAACTGTAACGGAATAAAGTCCTATTTGACTTATAGAAATTTCGGGGAGCGTTGAACTATAAACCCCTAAATTTGGTAACAGCCAACTGTAGTTATAAGTATTTGACGGGTATTCTAAATCTAGCTCTAAATATTCTATTGAACCGTCACAGATTACAAGATCTTCTACAAAAAAATCTGTATTATTATTCACAATAAAACTAATGTCTACAGAAGCATCTGCACAAAAAGCATTTGAGACTACTGCACGAATCGTGCTCGTAGTTGTAGAAAAAGTTGATGGAAATGGACTTGAAACAAGAAGACCATTTGAATCTGTTAATGGAGCACCGGAAGCATCAAAATAAGTAATTGACATTGTTGTTTGTCCGTCAAGAACAGTGGTCTCTAAGTCAGTCGTGTCAAACACAAAAACACCATCATTATCCGCATCACATTCTTCAAACGGCACTACCGAAGTTGCCTTGGGCTTATTAATAAAATCCACTGTAAATGATTCTATATCAAAACAAGGGGTATTGAGATTATCAATTCTACAGTAAATAAGTTGTGATGTAGTGGTGTTAGAAAGTGAAGTAATGGACCCCGTAGGGCTTAACGCATCGCTCATTGAGACATAATAACTAACCGAAAAATTTGTTGCAGATTGAGTTCCCAACAATAAATTATCAAATTCCAAGGGTAAATCAATTTTTAAGGAGTTCGTACTATCTACACAATAGTATGGATTATTTGTAGGAAGCGCTATTATCGGTAACGGATTTACAATTAAATTGATATAGGATCCTACACCTTCACAAGAATTATCTGAATTAGAGTCCACTCTAACCCAAATCAACTGATCTAGCCCTGTGCTGTTATCATACTTTGATATATCAAAAATTTTATTGGTTTCTGAAAGTGCTTCTGATTCTGTTTCGTAATAAGTAACTGTAAGTGATTGAGTTGGGGGAAAAAGGTTTAAAATGAGGGCTTCGGAATTACTAAAATCAAAGGTTGTTAAGCCATCAGATGAATCAAAACATTCTTTGTAACTGGGTATAGAAAATGTATTGGGTATTTGTGTTGTAGATACTGACAAGTTTAGCTCGGCGACTGAAGCACAACCAAAATCAGATTTTATTCTTACATACAGCTTATTTGGGTTAATCAAAGGATCTGTGGTTGTGTTTTCGTAACTAATAGAATTTGAAATAGCATTAGATACTGCTCCTGATTCAGCATCAGCTTGCGAAAAATAAAAGGAAAACTGCTCGTTTTTGTAGTTAGAAGATATTAGTTGATTAGCTTCATTAAGATTAAAAAAAGTGATGCCATCCACATCTTGATCACACTGATATAACTGCACAGTTGATTGAACTACTGGCAAAGGGTTGACAATAAGTTCGACTTCATTCGTGTAAGTTGGTCCACAAACATAGTCCAAACGTTCCATTCTAGCTCGGAATTTAGTTCCACTAGTTGGCAGTTTAGTATTTAAAATTTTTAAGTTACTGGTGTCTTGCCCTTCAAAACTATTAGAAACTGCACTAACATCGGACCAACTTGAGCCTCCATCCAAACTTCGCTCCCATTGAATGCTATCAAATAAGCTTGAAGTCATTTCTAAAGACACCAAAATTGAGGTATTCTCAGATTCACAAACAGTAACTGGAGAGGCTATTTTAATTGGACTAATTTTAATATACTCTTGATAATCAAACATTCCGTCTGCATTAGTGTCTAAAGCAAAATTATAACCATCTCCACCAGTTACAAGCCCATTGTTATCAAAGGCAGTTCCGTCTAAAACTCCTAAAGTGGCTGTAAACCCTGCTTCGTCCGCATCAAAACAACCATCTGAATCAGAGTCCAATTGTATGAAGTCGGGAATCGTATTAGTGTCCGAGTCTATGGGACTCATAGTTTCTGTAAGATCTGATGCACCATTCGAGTTTGAATCTAAAAACCCTAAATCTATCTGACCATCATTATTTAGGTCTAAAGAATGTATCCCCACACCAGCTTCAAACAAGTCATAAAGTCCATCATTATCACTATCTAAGTCTAAAAAATCCAGCACCAAATCTCCATCAAAATCTCCAGGATCAGTAGCAGAATCATGACGGCCATCAGAATTAATATCATTTAATTCAACCTCATCAATTTGACCATTTTGATTTTGGTCTAAGCTTGAGTTTCCATTTTCTATCACGTCAAAAACACCATCATTATCACTGTCTAAATCTAAAGCATCAAAAACCAAGTCTCCGTCAGAGTCTATTGGTCTACAGGTTTGAATTAGTTGAAAAGCCGCTGAATTGATTTGAGTTTCGGATATATTAATATATTTTATGCTGAAGCCACTGGCTTGATTGCTATGAAATGAAAATGAAACGTCATTAGGAGAAAGTATAGCTGAGTTTAATTTAAATCTAATTTCAAAAGCTGTAAATTCTTCAACATTATTATCATAAATGCCATCATAGTTAGTGTCTATCAAAAGTTGATTATCAGGATCAACAACTGTTAGTGTTTCGTCATAAGCAACACTAAAGACAAAAACCTCTTCATCATCAAATTGTGTGGCACCTAAACTACTTGCAGAATTAGATTGTTGTATAATAAAACTTGTTGCTTCATTAAAAGTAAGCTCATAGGTACTGGAACTTAATGAAGCGCTTGTTGTTGGGGCTGCTTGAAAAACCATGGTTTGGTCTGTATATCCAGTAAAAGTGGTGGCTAAATTATTAGCCGTACTGGCAACTGAATTGGCCGTAAAAAATGGTCCTGAGTTGTTTGAAAGATCAAAAGCTAGATCGCAATGAGATTCTTGTCTATTGGTGGTGCCATCGTTGTCATTATCGCTATCAATATTGTTATTAACGCCGTCATTATCAATATCCCCTGGGCAGCTACTCACGGGAATGTTGTCTGACAAAACGGTATCACAGTTCGTAATAATGCCTTGTAATTGATAAAAACCTGGTGTATTTGGAGTCCAAGTTTCAGCGTTAGCTCCTGGGATAGCTACACCATTATAAAACCATTGGTAGGAATCAAAAGTTTCTAAACTACTAATGTTAAGCTCAATGTTAGGAATGCAGAGCTCGGACACTACCGAAGTAAGCGCTTTTGGTGTAATCTCGGGCTTGAAAATGAACCCAGAATAAAACCCTCCTAAGGCAGCAGTGCCGTTAGCGCCATAATAAGATACATAAATTTGTTTGTCTGATGATACGCTTACATCTCCGGTTAGACTTGTTATTAAATAGGTTTCGAAAGTAGAGTTTTTAACTTGTTGAGGACTAACAGTTATTGCGGCACCATTAACCAAAACAGAAGCCCCAACTTCTGTAACAATTGTTATTCCTCCTGAAAAAATGGCACTACCACTACCAGTATTTTGAATAAGTGGTATGTTATTTATTATTTTGGGAGTTTTACAGTTTAAAGGTGGTACAAAAAATAATTCTTGATTAGCCTCGTTAGCTGAGCCTCCAATCCCTTGATAGGCAAAGGCTGTTTTAGAGGTCCAAACATACATATTACCTCCTGGATTTGAACCAGAACTTGATTGCGTACTAAAATACGTCCCTGGAATACTAACATAATCGCCTGCAGACAAGGTCGCTAGTAAGGTTCCTGTTGTATCGTCACCATTTACAAAAACTGCAGTATTATCTAAATGCGCTACAATCAGAGGACGCTCTATATCATCATATCCATTGGCTCTTACAAATATATATTCGCTGTGTGTTTGCCCATCAATAAGGATTGTTTCATAGGGAACAATCTGGTCAATCCCAAAATCACGCCCGTTACCTGTCGAATTACTCCCATTTGAAGATCCACAATTGACTACTATAGGCTTAGAAGCGCTAACAAGCGCACCAACCAAGCCGTCTCTATTGGCAGGAACAACTCCGGGATTTAAGGCAATGATATAGGACTCTCCATAATTTAACACAACAGAAAAAGGGGTGTTGTTTTCTACAACAATTCCTGAGGGTAAATCCGAAAAGTTAACCTGCGTATTATTTTCAGTAGCTATGACAGACACAAAATTTAAATAGTCTGTTGATGTCGAGGTAAATGTTTTTTGATTTGTGAAGGTTCCAATCCTGAAAGTTGTACCAAGACCAGACAAGCCTTTTGAAACTAAAGACCCTGCTTGAGTTTGACTTGATCCAGCAATTAAACGTACAGAAGCATAAACAGGTTTGTCTGCCTGAATGGAATAGCCTTTGTTTGAATATTTAGTCCCTGTAGTATTCACATCTGCAATAAAAGGGGTATTTGATCCTGATCCGATCAAAATTTCAATAGGGTTTGCATTTGAAGCCGAAAGAACAGAAACAGTTCCGCCAATTTCTGTGACGGTAACACTTACAGGGGTTTCACTAGGAGTTGATATATGTAAGTATTGATTTTGAGGCATTGCATTTGAGTTATCAGCAGCACTAATTGGTGGGATATAATGAGTCCGACTCAACTGAGCATAACTTAGCTGAATACTCAGTACTACTGCTAAAATATAAATATACTTAGACCTCAACTGTTTATAATAATCATTTACGAGCACGGACGTAGTCTATAAGTGGTTAATTTAAAGGAATCTAAGTTAGTAAATTAAAAATACCTAAATTGAAATTTTATTCATAATGTTTGATTTAGATAAAATAATTTCTTTAGAATAGTTTACTTTTGTGTAGCGATCAAAAACAAAAGCAATGAATACGGAAATAGTAATAGCTCATATTGTTAAATGGTTAAAAACTTATGCAGAAAATGCAAAAGTTAGCGGATTTGTTGTTGGAGTTTCTGGAGGGGTTGATTCTGCAGTAACCTCAACTCTTTGTGCACTAACGGGATTGGAAGTGAGGTGTCTGGAAATGCCTATTCACCAAGCAGAAAGTCATGTTTCAAGAGCACAAGAACATATTGAACACCTCAAAAAAAGATTCCCAAACGTAAGCTCAACACGGGTAGATTTAACCCCTGTTTTTGAACGTTTTAAATCTGAAATTGATTTGGACGGCAGTACAACTACTGTTGATATGGCATTAGCTAATTCGAGAGCGCGTCTTCGAATGACTACGCTCTATTACTATGCAGGATTTTTAGGTCGATTAGTTGCAGGAACTGGAAATAAAGTGGAGGATTTTGGCGTTGGATTTTATACAAAATATGGGGATGGAGGCGTGGATCTCAGCCCAATTGCAGATTTATTAAAATCAGAAGTGTATGATTTAGGAACAGCTTTAGAAGTCCCTGAAAGCATCTTGACGGCTGCACCTAGCGATGGCTTGTTTGGCGATTCAAGAAGCGACGAAGATCAAATTGGGGCTTCATATCCTGAATTGGAATGGGCTATGAGTGCCGTTGAAAAAGGGAAAACAGCTAACGATTTTGAAGGCAGAGAACGTACTGTTATTGAAATTTATTTACGCTATAATTCCGCAAACAAACACAAAATGAACCCTATTCCGGTTTGTGAAATTCCTGAAAATTTAAAATCCTAAACTCTAATGATACGAGTCCTCGTTGCAGATCATCAACCCATTGTAAGCTATGGGATTCGTATGTTATTTGAAAACTCAACTAACATTAAAATTGTAAATACTGCAAACTCTGCAAAACAACTTTTAGAGTATCTTAAAAAATCTAATATCGATATTGTTTTGATGACTATGGATCTCCCTGACATCAATGGCATTACAGTGCTTCGTACTATAAAAAAAGAATTTAATGAAATTGGCGTCATTATTTTTAGTGCACACCCCGAAGACATTTATGCGATCAGTGCAATCAAAGCAGGGGCTTCTGGCTATCTCTCAAAAACAGTAACCACGTCCACAATAAAAAGAGCCTTACTCAAAGTTCATAAAGGAGGTATCTATGTGAGTAACGAACTTGCAGAGACGCTTACTTTCGAGAAAAATAGCTTGGGAACCATGAACCTTTACAAAAAATTATCTACACGTGAAGTTGAAGTTTTAAAGCTGATTTCATTAGGAAAACGAAACAAAGATATTGCAGATCAATTAAATATTAACGAAAAAACGGTGAGTACCTACAAATTACGTTTGATGAAAAAACTGAATGTCTCTAACCTTGTAGAATTAATCGACCACGGCCGACAGAAAAAATAAAACCTAAAGAACCCTACTCAGTTTTCTTGACAACAACATTTTTAAATTTGAGTAATTCAACACATCTTCCAAAAGCGCTCTATGGTCGACTTCATCTTGAGTATCTTGTTTGATTTCATCAACTTTTCGGTCAATTAAATAACATCGAAGTGTTAAGATTGTTTCGCTTACTAACTGCGCAATGCTCCCCTCTTTTTGTTTTGGAAAAATATTGTTTTTTTCCCAATTATGAAGATTATAGCGTTCTTCATTCATTAAAATATTAGTGACATCAGAGGCTAAAACAGGGTCTAAATGATTCACAAAGGACTCAATCACAAAATCTTCTGTCTGGTTTAAACTGTCAATAATCGTATAATAAAGTGTCTTGAAATTTGCATTGGTAAACTGCATTTCATCTTCTTGTAAATCCAGAAATATTTTTTCAAAAACTTTCACTTCGTGAATGACAGGCTCTAACTCAAGCGCCCCTTTCTCATTCTCTTTAAGTATTAAATCTTCAAACGCTTCTTTTCGATTGCCATATAACAATAATATTTCAATGATTTTTTGTTCTAATTCATATTGAATATCAACTTTTATGGGCGCTGCAGTCGATTTAACAACCTCAAATGCTTTTTGTTTTTGGTTATATAATTTATTGGCATCGTTTTGCGCTTTTTTACCTATTTGTGCTAATGTGCTAAAAAGCACATCTTCGCTAATGTCCATAATACGAGAACATTCTCGCACATAAATTTCACGCTGAATATTATCTGATACTTTTGAGATACTCGTTACCATATCTCGTATCAAATTGGCTTTTGCTACCGGATCATTTTGTGCCTCTTCCATAAGTAGAGATGCTTTATAAGCAATAAAATCCTTCGCATTTTCTTTCAGGTACGTTTGTAATTCTTCGAGGGTATTTTGTTTGGCAAAACTATCTGGATCTTCGCCTTCGGGAAAGGTGCAAATTTTCACATTCATGCCTTGCTCCAAAATCAAATCGATCCCGCGAAGTGCCGCCCTTATTCCCGCTGGATCACCATCAAATAGCACCGTAATATTTTTAGTTAGCCGATTAATTAATCGAATCTGATCAGGAGTTAATGCAGTTCCTGAAGAAGAAACCACATTTTTTACCCCTTTTTGATAAAACTGAATCACATCGGTATACCCTTCCACCAAATAACAATTATCTTCTTTAGCAATCGTTTGTTTGGCATAGTAAATCCCATACAACACTTTACTCTTATGATAAATCTCACTCTCTGGTGAGTTAAGATATTTGGCAGCTTTTTCGTTTTTAGCTAAAATTCGACCCCCAAAACCAAGCACACGTCCAGACATGCTATGAATAGGAAACATAACCCGCCCTTTGAAACGGTCAAACTGTTTGGTTTCTTTTACAATAGACAAGCCCGTACTTTCTAGATATTTTAGCTTATAGCCTTTTTTGAGTGCCGTATCTGTCAATCCACTCCAAGCATCTGTTGAGTAACCCAACTGAAAATTTTTGATGGTCTCATCCGTAAACCCCCGTTCTTTAAAATAACTAAGCCCTATGGCTTTTCCAGGGTCTGTTTTAAGTAGTGTATTTTGATAATAGGTACGTGCAAATTCACTGACCAAATACATACTTTCACGCTCGCCAGCAGCTTCTTTATCAGAGTCCGACTGCACCGTTTCCTCGATCTCGATATTATATTTTCGTGCTAAGTATTTGATGGCTTCTGGGTAGGTGAAATGCTCGTGCTCCATCAAAAATGAAACAGAAGTACCCCCCTTTCCTGTCGAAAAATCTTTCCAAATTTGCTTGACTGGAGACACCATAAAACTAGGGGTGCGTTCTTCACTAAAAGGACTTAAGCCTTTAAAATTACTTCCCGATTTTTTTAGTTGTACAAAATCCCCAATCACTTCCTCTACACGAGCAGTGTCAAATACTTGATCTATGGTGGATTTTGCTATCAAAATTAAAAATTAAATGAATGTTGTAAATGTACTATAAAAGTAACTCTTTTTGGCTACTTATTTCTTTCAATCACATAATTCACCATCAAAATTAGTGATTTCTTGTAAGGCGATTCTGGAAAGGGTTCTAGTAATTTTAAAGCCTGTTCTTGAAATGCTTTCATCTGAGAAACTGCATAGTCTAAACCGCCATTATTTTTCACAAAAGCGATTACTTCTTTCACGCGCTTGGAGTCTTTATTATGGTTTTTGATTGAATTAATCAACCAACTTTTCTCTTTTTTAGAACAGTGATTCAACACATATATTAATGGAAGTGTCATTTTTTGTTCTTTGATATCAATTCCTGTAGGTTTCCCAATTTGCTGCGTACCATAATCGAACAAATCATCTTTGATTTGAAAAGCCATCCCGATAAGCTCTCCAAACTTACGCATGGTTTCTACTTCTTTCGAAAGTGGTTTCACTGAAGCTGCACCCAAACTACAACAGGCCGCAATTAGCGTGGCTGTTTTTTGACGAATAATTTCGTAATAAACCGCCTCTGTAATGTCTAAATTTCTTGCTTTTTCTATTTGCAACAATTCCCCCTCGCTCATTTCACGAACGGCTACAGATATTATTTTTAAGAGATCAAAATCGTTATTATCAATACACAATAACAAGCCTTTAGACAGTAAAAAATCACCTACTAGAACTGCAATTTTATTTTTCCAAAGTGCATTTATAGAGAAAAAACCGCGACGACGATCGCTTTCATCCACAACATCGTCATGAACCAAAGTCGCCGTATGAATCAATTCTAGGACAGATGCCCCTCTGTAAGTGCGCTCGCTAACCTCTCCGTTCGAAATCATTTTAGCCGTTAAAAACACAAACATTGGTCGCATTTGTTTCCCTTTGCGATTGACAATGTAATGCGTAATACGGTTAAGAAGTGCCACACGACTAGACATGGATAATCGAAATTTCTTTTCGAAAAGCTCCATCTCATACGTGATTGGTTTTTTTATGATTTCAATTTTCTTCAAACAGTCCTAATTGAAATTCAAAATTACACATATAAAACGTATTCTTTCTTAGAGATACGTTAAATAAATTGATTCGCTGTTTTGAAATTTAAAAATGAGGTGTTAAATCAATTAAAAACGCGTTAAAACTTAAAATAGTTCAGATGCAATAGCTTTGATATTATCACTTTTTCCCATAGAATAGTAATGCAATACTGGCACCCCAAAGTCCAGTAACTCTTTAGATTGCTGAATCGCCCACTCCACGCCTACCTGACGAATTTGTGCGCTTGTATCACATTTATTTACCTCTTTTATGAGCGCTTGTGGCAGATCGATCTTAAAGACTTGTGGCAATAATTGCAAATGCTTTTGAATAGCTAAAGGCTTAATCCCTGGAATGATTGGAACGGTAATGCCCATTTCTCGTGCCTTTGTTACAAATTCAATATAACGTTGATTATCAAAAAACATTTGGGTGACTACATAATCGGCGCCTGCATCTACTTTTTGTTTTAAACGCAATAAATCTGAATGTAAAGACGGCGATTCAATATGTTTTTCGGGATAACCCGCAACTCCAATACAAAAATCTGGTTTGTTATCGACTTCGATCACATCATGAAGATAACTCCCTTTATTTAATGCATCAACCTGTTGAACCAATTCAGACGCATAATTATGTCCGCCTTTGGTTGGCTCAAAATATTTTTGATGTGACATGGTATCGCCACGGAGTGCCATCACATTATCGATACCTAAATAATGACAGTCCACCAACAGGTATTCTGTTTCTTCTTTTGTAAATCCTCCACAAAGCACATGTGGAATAGTATCTACTTCATATTTGTGTTTGATGGCCGCACAAATCCCCAAAGTTCCTGGGCGCATTCTGGTTATTTTGCGATCAAATAATCCCTTTTTCTCAATATAGATATACTCCTCTCTAGATGTGGTCACATCAATAAAGGGGGGGGTAAATTCTATCAACGGATCGATATTATTGTATAGCTCTTGAATATTTTTTCCTTTTTTAGGGGGAATAATTTCAAATGAAAATAACGTTTTTCCGTTGGCTTGTTTTAAATGATCTGTAACTTTCATAATGCGTTTTTTAGTTTGCTAAATTTGGGTTTAACCATTTTTTTGCAGCTTCAATGCTTATCGCTCTTCGTTTTGAATAGTCAATTAATTGGTCTTCTTTGATTTTTCCTAAGCCAAAATATTTAGCTTCAGCGTTTCCAAAATAATATCCACTAACACTAGCTGCAGGCCACATTGCCAGACTTTCGGTTAGCTCTACACCTATTTGTTCTTTGACCTCTAAAAGTTTCCAAATCGTTTGTTTTTCCAAATGGTCTGGACAAGCGGGATAGCCCGGTGCAGGGCGAATACCTTTATATATTTCTTTGATTAAATCGTTATTGGACAATGCTTCATCGGCAGCATACCCCCAGTGATTCACGCGGACTTCCTTGTGTAAATATTCTGCAAAAGCCTCGGCCAATCGGTCTGCAAGTGCTTTGATCATAATAGAATTGTAATCATCATTATCGGCTTCAAAAGCTTCAGCAAGTGCTTTGGTTCCAAAGCCTGTACTCACACAAAAACAGCCCATATAATCACTTTTACCTGTAGATTTAGGTGCGATAAAATCGGACAATGCGACGTTGGGAACTTCTGCGCGTTTTTTGAGTTGCTGACGCAAGGTTAAAAAAGTCTGCTGGGTATTTCCGTTTGCGTCATAAATTTCGATATCATCATCATTGACAGTGTTGGCTGGAAACAATCCGAAAATGGCTTTAGCTGCCAATAATTTCTCTGAAAAAATGCGTTGCAACAGTTCTTGAGCATCTTTAAAGAGTTCCGTTGCTTGAGACCCTACAATCGCATCGTCTAATATATTTGGATACTTTCCATGAAGATCCCAACTTCTAAAAAATGGACTCCAATCGATAAATGCTTCCAGTTTTGTGATGTCAAAATCTTGAATCACTTGAATTCCTAATGTTTTGGGTTTTACAATGCTGGTTTGATCCCAGTTAATTTTATATTTTTTGGAGCGCGCTTCTTCAATAGAAATATATTCTTTTTGCTTTGTTCGGCTTAAAAACTGAGCTCTAAATTGATCATATGACGCTCTCAAATCGCTAAGATGTTGTTGATTATCTTTCTTGAGTAAATCGCCTACGACTGTCACAGCTCTCGAGGCATCATTGACGTGTATTACCGTATTGCTATAATGTGGAGCGATCTTCACTGCTGCATGGGCTTTAGAGGTTGTCGCACCACCAATCATTAATGGAATACTGAGTTCAGTTTTTTCCATTTCTTTGGAGACATAAACCATCTCATCCAAAGATGGCGTTATTAGTCCGCTGAGCCCTATGATATCAACTTGCTCTTTAATGGCTGTTTCGATAATTTTTTCAGGGGGAACCATTACACCCAAATCTACAATCTCATAATTGTTACAGCCTAAAACTACACTTACAATATTTTTTCCAATATCGTGTACATCACCCTTAACGGTAGCCATTAAAATCTTGCCTGCATATTCGACTTTTCCGTCTTTTTCAGCCTCAATAAACGGCTGTAAATATGCTACAGCTCGTTTCATCACACGAGCCGATTTGACGACTTGTGGTAAAAACATTTTACCGCTTCCAAATAAATCGCCAACCACATTCATACCAATCATTAAATTACCTTCGATAACCTCAATAGGTTTTTGAGCTAATAGACGTGCTTCTTCGACATCTTCCTCAATAAAGGCATCAATTCCCTTGACTAAACCATGGGTAATTCGTTCTTGTAAAGATCTGTTTCGCCATTCTAAAACAGCAACTTCTACATCGTTTTTTTGACCTTTTAAGGTTTCTGCCAAGTCCAAAAGACGTTCGGTTGCATCGTCTTTTCGATCAAATAAAACATCCTCGACACAAGTCAATAACTCTTTAGGAATTTCATCATAAATCTCGAGCATTGTTGGATTAACAATTCCGATATTCATTCCGTTTTTTATGGCATGATACAAAAAAGCGGAGTTGATGGCCTCTCGGACTATAGTATTACCACGAAATGAAAATGAAACATTACTCACACCTCCAGAAACATTGGCATAAGGGAGGTTGGTACGAATCCATTTGGTGGCCTGAAAAAAGTCTAATGCATTTTTTCGGTGTTCGTCCATCCCAGTGGCAACTGGAAATATATTGGGATCAAAAATGATGTCTTGTGGTGGGAATTTAACCACCTCGACTAAGATATCATACGAGCGCTTACAAATCTCTATTCGGCGTTGATAAGTGTCCGCTTGCCCTGTTTCGTCAAATGCCATTACAATTACTGCGGCACCGTAACGAAGGATTAGTTTTGCTTGACGAATAAATTCTTGCTCCCCTTCTTTAAGACTTATTGAGTTCACTACACATTTACCTTGCACAACTTGTAGCCCAGCTTCAATGATATCCCATTTAGAACTATCAATCATAATGGGCACTCTAGAAATATCGGGTTCCGAGGCAATAAGATTCAAAAAGGTGGTCATTGCATGAACGCCGTCCAGCATCCCTTCGTCCATATTGACGTCGATAATCTGTGCCCCTCCATCGACTTGATCTCTAGCAACGGAAAGAGCTTCTTCGTATTTTTCTTCTTTGATTAACCTCAAAAATTTTCTTGACCCTGTGACGTTAGTACGTTCGCCAACGTTTACAAAATTGGATTCTGGAGTTATAACCAAAGGCTCTAATCCAGAAAGGGTCAAGTATTTTTTACAGTCGCTCTCCATTATTAGTTCGCTTTTAATTGACGAGGTTCATAGTTTTCTGCCAATCCTGAAATGGCTTTAATATGTGCCGGATTTGTACCACAACACCCCCCAATGATATTAATCAAATTATCTTTGAAATAGGCGTCAATAAAGCCTGTCATTTCTTCTGGCGTTTCATCATATTCTCCAAAGGCATTTGGCAGCCCTGCATTGGGATGCGCCGAGGTATGAAAATTGGTAACATTCGAAAGGCGTTGTAAATAGGGTTTTAGCTGTTCGGCTCCTAGTGCACAATTAAATCCCACACTTAGAAGTTGAATATGAGATACTGAAGCTAAAAAGGCTTCTACAGTCTGTCCAGAAAGTGTGCGTCCTGAAGCATCGGTAATGGTCCCCGAAACCATGATCGGAATCGTTGAGTTTCGTTCTTCCTTTACTTCTTCAATCGCAAATAAAGCGGCTTTGGCATTTAAAGTATCAAATATCGTTTCTACCAACAATAAATCAACACCACCATCCATAAGGGCCTCTACTTGGAGCTTGTAGGCAAGTCGTAATTCATCAAAGGTTATGGCGCGATATTCAGGTCGATTGACGTCAGGTGATAAACTTGCCGTTTTATTTGTTGGACCAATACTTCCCGCTACAAACCGTGGTTTGTGAGGTTGGGAAGACGTAAATTCATCGGCAATTCGTTTGGCTATTTTTGCAGATTCATAATTTAACTCATAGACTAAATTCTCCATATCGTAATCTGCCATGGCAATAGTGGTGCCTGAAAAGGTGTTTGTTTCCACGATATCTGCTCCGGCTTCAAAATATTTACGATGTATTTCGGCAATGGCCTCTGGTTGAGTTAAACTCAACAAATCATTATTTCCTTTTAAAGGCGTTGGATAATCTTTAAAACGCGCTCCTCTATAATCGTCTTCAGAAAAATCATAATCTTGAAGCATGGTACCCATAGCACCATCTAAAATCAGGATTCGTTTTTGTAGTTCGTTATAAATGTTTGACATTTTAAATTGGTTCGTTTAAATTGGGTTATGCTAATGCTTTTACAACCGCTTTTGGGGCTTCTTTTCGACTGCCATCAAAGCCATCTATACCACTTACTGTGGTGTATTTTAAAACAAATCTTTTGCCTGGATTGAGTATTTTATAGGCCGCTTGACACATGAGTGTTGCTTCATGAAACCCACAAAGAATGAGTTTTAATTTCCCTGGATAGGTATTCACATCTCCGATTGCAAAAATTCCTGGGATGTTTGTTTGATAATCAAACGTATCGACTTTAATAGCATTTTTTTCGATTTCAAGACCCCAATTTCCAATAGGTCCTAGTTTTGGAGACAGTCCAAATAATGGAACAAAACAATCGGTTTCAATTATGGTGTCTTCGCCATCTTTAGTCACTACTACATGTTCAATTTTATCTTCTCCACCAATTTTAGTAACTACTGCAGGTGTGATGAGGTTAATTTTTCCAGCAGCTGTTAGCGCTTGTACTTTTTCTAAAGAATCCAAAGCGCCTCTAAATTCATTTCGGCGGTGAATCAAGGTCACCTCTTTGGCAACGTCCGTTAAAAAAATACTCCAATCTAAAGCAGAATCACCTCCTCCAGAAATGACAACGCGCTTATCTCGGTACACTTCTGGGTCTTTGATGAAATAATTTAAGCCTTTATTTTCATAAAAATCAAGATTTTCAAGATCTGGTTTGCGAGGTTCAAAAGACCCTAACCCCCCTGCAATAGCGATAATTGGCGCGGCGTGTTTTGTGCCTTTATTGGTAGTGACAATAAAACTTCCATCCTCGAGTTTTTCAATGGTATCTGCACGCTCTCCTAACGTAAAACCTGGTTCAAATTGTTTGCCTTGTTCAACTAAGTTTTCGGTCAAATCCCCTGCTAATATTTCTGGGAACCCAGGAATATCATAAATCGGTTTTTTGGGGTAAAGTTCTGAACACTGCCCGCCTGCTTGTGGAAGTGCATCTATAATATGACATCTCATTTTTAGTAGTCCAGCTTCAAAAACGGTAAAAAGTCCCGTAGGTCCAGCGCCTATTATTAAAATATCTGTTTGAATCATTCTTTATTAATTTTTACTGATTAATCCTTTTGTAAATTCGTTTAGCGTTTGAACTTTCTGTTCAAAATCGCCTTTAATTGTTTTTCTAAATTCATTTAAATTTTGAACCAAATCATCCACATCTTCAGGGATGACATCTTCAAAAAATTGACGCAAACGTTTGGCTGTTGTTGGCGATTGTCCATTGGTTGAAATGGCTATTTTGACATGACCTTTGGTTACAATTCCGCCCATATAAAAATCACAGTAGGGTGGGTTGTCTGCGACATTAACCAAAATATGATGTGCTTTACAAGCGTTATAAACAGCAACATTTATGTCGGGAACATCTGTAGTCGCAATAACCAAGTGCTTCCCTTTCAAATAGGAATCCGTATAGGTATCGTAAATTAGTTCAACACCAAAAGATTGAGCTAAAGCTAATGTCCCTTCTCTAAACATTGGAGACACAATAGTCACTTTTGCATCTGGACTCGATTTTAACAAGAAGTGTAATTTCTCCTCCGCAACATTTCCTCCTCCAACAATTAGTACATGAAGAACGTTTGTTTTTAAAAAAATCGGATATAGATTGTTTCTAGATTCCATTCGTTTTAAGATAATGCGTACTGTTTTAGATTTTGTGAAATTGACTTCAGTGTCACACGATTTTCAACAACATCTCCAATCACTATTATTGCAGGAGCGCTTAATTGTTGTTCTGCTACAATAGCTTCGATAGTGTCAATGGTTCCATAACCTGATTTTTCTCTAGTAGTTGAGCCATTTTGAATGATTGCAACTGGTGCGTTTGCTTTTCCTGCTTGAGAAAATACATGGACTATTTCGTTTAATTTGCCCATCCCCATCAATATGACAACTGTGGCTGTAGATTGGGCCGCTATTTTAATATCTGCAGACAGCTGATGCATTTTGGTTGTTCCTGTAATCACCCAAAAACTTTCGGACACATGACGCATTGTTAATGGAATGCCTTGACCTGCGGGTACGCCCAATGCAGACGATATGCCAGGGACAACTTCAGTTTCTAGGTTATTTTCGTGCGCAAATTCCAGCTCTTCAGAGCCACGTCCAAACACAAAAGAATCTCCACCTTTAAGACGTACGACATGACCATAGCGCTGCGCTTTAGCAACAATTAAATCATTAATTTGTTCTTGTTGATAAGAATAACACCCCCGACGTTTCCCTACAAAAATCACTTCGGCACTACTAGAAGCATAATCTAAAAGTTCTGGATTGACTAGCGCATCATATAAAATAACATTCGCAGAGCGGATGGCATTTATCGCTTTTAGAGTGATCAGTTCAGGATCGCCTGGACCAGCCCCTACAACCGTCAATTTTGGGTTTGGCGTATGTTGCTTTATGGAATTAAGAGTCCAAATCATTTTTTCTATATTCTTTTACGGTAGTTAAAAATTCGTTAGCTGTATTAATATAGTTTTTAGCAAACGAAGCCGATGGCGCATTGTTTCTAATCTGATAAATAAGCTCAGAAAAGGTAGAGCCAATAGATATTGAGTTTGTGGACACAAACACCTCATCAAATTGTTCAATAATAGAGGCTTGAGTATTTGTGGTATAATTTTTAGAGAGCAATAATGCTTTTGCCGAATTGACCATAGAACTATATGCAAAATAGATGGCATTGTTGTAAGCTTTATCTGCAAAATCGGTACGGGCATTCATGATTTTTTCTTCACTTTCTAAAAAGAGTGTAGAAATTAGATCGATGACAACCCCGGCACATTCCCCAATCCCGATGGCTTTTTGGTAGGGCTGTTTTGAACCCCAATCTATATAATCTTCAGCGGTCAAGTTGGTGCTATCTGCTAAGGGCTTCAAAAGGTTATAAAAGTAGTTCTCGCCTTGAGCAGCGTAATACTCATAAAATGTGTTGTCTTCTGAATTTTCTTGATAATCATCAAGAATTAATCGTAATGATTGTGGCCCTCGCTTGCTAGGGATTTTAATCACCTTATCTGCAAAACGTCCGCTTCCATTTCCTGAGTTTCCTCCACCTAACAAGACTTGTAATGCTGGTGCTACTAAATTGTCTTTGGTTTTTATAGACATGCCTTGGAAACCAATGTTTGCCATGTTGTGTTGTCCACAAGCGTTCATACAACCACTAATTTTTATAACTAAATCGTTGTTATTTAAATACTCCGGATATTCTGTTTTGATCACATTTTCAAGTTCACGAGCGATCCCTGTACTACTTGAAATTCCTAAATTACAGGTGTCTGTACCCGGGCAGGCTGTAATATCTACGGCTTTATTATATCCCAATTCCGTAAACCCTAATTTTTCTAATTCTGTATAAATGAACGGCACCAAATCTTCACGTACAAAAGGAATTACAATATTTTGACGCAAGGATAAACGCAATTCGCCAGCGGCATAGGTTTCAACTAAATCCGCCAAAGCTCGCGCTTTATCTGTGTAAAAATCCCCAAGTAAAACTTTAATCCCGATCGCTTTAAAACCGTCTTGTTTTTGTGGAATCAAATTGGTTGACTTCCATAATTCGTAAGTTTTTTGGTCTTTTATTTCAACTTTTGGCGCCTCAATCTCTACAGCTTTAGAGATCGGAAAGTCCTCATGATTTATGGGAACACTTTGGTGTTCAATCGCATTTTGCTCCTTTTCTATAAGTGCTTTAAATGCTTCTAGACCAATTGATTTTAAAAGAAATTTCATGCGAGCTTTGGAACGACTTTTGCGTTCGCCGTGGCGATCAAAAACACGCAATACACCTTCCATCAATGGGATAATTTGATCCGTTGGTAAAAAACTATAAAGTTCATCGGCATGACGTGGTTGCGATCCTAATCCACCACCAAGCATCACTTTAAACCCGCGAATATTGTTTTCGATTTTAGCTATAAAACCAAGATCGTGTATATAGGACAATCCTGTATCTTCATCTGAAGACGAGAACGATACTTTAAATTTTCGTCCCATTTCTTGACAAATTGGATTTCTAAGGAAAAATTTAAATAGCGCATCTGCATAAGGAGAAACATCAAAAGGTTCATCGACATCAAAACCTGCTGTCTCAGAAGCGGTTACATTTCTGACCGTATTTCCACAGGCTTCTCTTAGTGTAACATTATCACGTTCCAGTTCTGCCCAAAGTTCTGGCGTACGGTCCAAATCAACATAATGAATTTGTATGTCTTGACGCGTTGTGATATGAAGACGTCCACGAGAATATTCGTCAGAAACTTCAGAAATACGTCGCAATTGATGACTGGATACTTTTCCATAAGGAAGCTTAATCCTAATCATCTGAACTCCTTGTTGGCGTTGTCCATAGACGCCCCTAGCTAAACGAAGACTTCTAAATTTTTCCTCGTCAATTTTTCCCTGTTTAAATTTCTCAATTTTGTCGGCTAGTTCAATAATGTCTTTTTCAACAATTGGATTTTCTATTTCGGTTCTAAAACTTTGCATTTTTTGTGTTATTGAATGAATCCTGCGCCTGCAGTTGTATTTGTTTGCGGATCAATAATGATAAAAGAACCGTTGGTTCTATGATTTTTAAAAGCATCATAGAAGATTGGCTTGTTTAATTTAAAAGAAACGAGGGCGATATCGTTTAATTCTAATTGGTTAACGCCTTCAATAGTTCCAGAAAAATCAGTCTTAATATGATGATGAATCTTATCTACTTTAGCCAATACTTTATTGACCCCATGTTGAATCACATATTTATTCCCGACAGTTAACGACTCTTGATCCATCCATGCAATCTTTGCCGTGAATTGTTTATCTACTACTGGTGGGTTTTCTAACCTTGTAATCATGTCACCTCTACTGATGTTTATTTCATCATCCAAAGTAAGAGTAACCGATGAACGTCTTGAAGCTGTTTGCACTTCTTCATCATAAAAATAGATCGATTTTATTTTGGTTTTCTTTTTCGATGGCAAGACCATAACGGGATCACCAATACTGAGTTCTCCTCCATATACTTTGCCTGCATAGCCTCTAAAATCATGAAAGGCATCTGTTTTTGGACGAATGACACATTGTACGGGAAATCTTGGTGTGCCTACATTATAAATATCTTTAAAATCTATTGCTTCTAAATGTTCCAACAATGTTGTTCCAGAATACCATGGCATTGCTTCGGAAGTGTGAACAACATTATCACCTTTTAGTGCGCTAACAGGAATGAATGTAATGCGTTGATCTTGATAATCACGCTCTTTTAATAACTGCTTAAAATCTGACTTTATAGTTTCGTAAGTGTCCTCAGAAAAATCAACTAAATCCATTTTATTAATAGCGACGATAACTTCTTTGACACGCAATAAATTATTAATGAAAAAATGGCGTTTGGTTTGTTCAATCACGCCTTTTCTGGCATCAATAAGTATGATTGCTGCTTGCGATGTTGAGGCACCTGTAATCATATTTCTTGTGTACTCCACATGACCAGGAGTATCAGCGATAATATAACTTTTCTCAGCTGTTGAAAAATAAATATGAGCCACATCAATAGTGATGCCTTGCTCCCTTTCAGCAACCAGTCCATCTGTTGCTAGCGAAAAATCTAAGTAGTCATATCCTTTTTGCTTACTTGTTTTTTCAATTGCTTCAATTTTATCACTTGTTAGTGATTTAGTATCATAGAGCAGCCTCCCTATAAGTGTACTTTTGCCGTCATCGACACTTCCTGCTGTTGCTATTTTTAGAACTTCCATATACTAGTATAAACTCTTAATGAGTATTATTTTTTGATTAATTGTTTTTGAAATGCGGTTAAAAATAACCTTGTTGTTTTCGTTTTTCCATGGCTGCTTCAGAGCGTTTATCGTCTATTCTTGCACCACGTTCCGATATTGTTGAGTCCCTAATTTCTTGTACTACAGAAGATATATCACTTGCAGAGGACAACACGGCAGCCGTACAACTCATGTCTCCCACAGTTCTGAATCGGATGAGACGTTCTTCAACAACTTCATCTTCATCTCTAAAAACTATTGCATCATCATTGGTCCAAATCATACCATCTCTAATAAATGTTTTTCGAAGATGTGCAAAATAGATCGAAGGAATTTCGATTTTTTCACGTTCAATATATGACCACACATCTAATTCTGTCCAATTTGAAATTGGAAATACTCGTACATTTTGACCTAATTCAATTTGACCATTAAGCATATCAAAAAGTTCTGGACGTTGGCTTTTTTCATCCCATTGTCCAAAATCGTCACGGACCGAAAACACCCGTTCCTTAGCTCTAGCTTTTTCTTCATCACGTCGTGCGCCGCCAATACAAGCATCAAACTTGAATTCATCAATAGCTTCAAGTAGTGTAGTGGTTTGTAAACCATTACGACTAGAGTAGCGTCCCGATTCTTCTTTAACTTTTCCTTGATCGATAGAATCTTGAACATTTCTAACAATTAATTCAAGGCCGAGTTCTTTTGCTAATCGGTCTCTAAATTCAATCGTCTCAGGAAAATTATGACCCGTATCTATATGAAGCAATGGAAAGGGAATTTTTGAAGGATAGAATGCTTTTTGAGCTAGTCTTACCAAAGTAATGGAGTCCTTTCCTCCAGAAAATAATAGCACAGGATTTTCAAATTGAGCGACTACTTCTCTAAAAATATAGATAGCTTCGTTTTCGAGCGGATTTATATGGGATGTATTTTTCATTTTATTTTGTTAGTTGTGTAAACCACATTCTCTATTATCTAATTGTTTGGTTGGATCAAAATAATTAAACTCGTTTGGCAACCTGTGAGTATTGAGGTAATCCTCTAAGTCTGCATCGGAGCAGTGGTAAAACGGACTCACTTTTAGAATGCCATCAGCACTTTGAGATACAATGTCTATACTGTTTCTAAAAGCAGTTTGGCCTTTTCTAAGGTTGGTAAACCACACATCAGGTTTGTGCGCTGTCATCGCTCTGTTAAAAGGTTCTAACTTGACTTGTTCCGTAAATAGTTGATGTTTTGGATCGTCCACTTGAGGAATACCTAGCACCACATCACGGTGTGCTGCAGTCTGTTTTGGAATATACAATTGAATGTTTAATGCTAACGACTCAATCAACTCTTCGGCATGTTTGTAAGTACTCGAAGTATTGTAGCCAGTGTCGCACCAAATGACTTTAATCTTAGAATCTACGGACGTAACAAGATGTAAAATAGCCGCTTCATAGGGTCTAAAATTGGTTGTTACAATTGGAGTTTGCGCGACATTAATCGCCCATTGCACAATTTCAATAGGCGTTTTCGTAGCAAGTTCTTTATTAATTTTTTCTAAATCCATACGTACTTATTATCGACCCCAGTTAATTTTATTCCAAGCACGTTCATGAAAGTAATAAAGTACCATTTTGGTCACTAATTCTACAAATCCAATTGAGAATGCTAAGGTTAATGCTCCTGTTATGACCCAAGAAATTAGAATGGTATCTAGTGTTCCTATAAGTCTCCAACTGATGGTTTTTAAGAGACTTCTTTTGACGTTTTCCTCCGCTTTAGCGGGAGGTTTAGTTGTTTTTAATTTGGGTTTCAATACTTTATCTATAATCACTTTAAAAAATTTATCTAATTCATAGACTTTACTTAACCTAAGGCTTGTTTTAAGTCATTAATAATATCTTTATGATGTTCTAATCCTACAGAAACTCTTATGAGTCCGTTAGTAATACTAGCTTCTAATCGATCCTCTTCCGATAGTTTACTATGAGTTGTCGAGGAGGGATGTGTAACAATTGTTCTCGAATCCCCTAAATTGGCAGAAAGCGAACAGAGTTTGATGTTATTTAAAAAAGTACGTCCGGCTTCAATACCGCCAACAATCTCAAATGAAACTACATTGCCGCCTTTGCGCATTTGTTTTTTGGCCACAGCATACTGTGGATGTGACTTTAGAAAAGGATATTTTACAACACTTACTTTAGGATGTTTTTCTAAGAATTTGGCCACTTTTAAGGCATTCTTACAATGGCGATCTACACGAACTCCTAATGTTTCAAGACTTTTAGATAGCACCCAAGCATTAAATGGAGAAAGTGCGGGCCCTGTATTGCGTGAAAATAAATAAATTTGATGCATCAATTCTGCATTTCCAACAGTAATTCCTCCTAAAACACGTCCTTGACCATCCATTAATTTTGTTGCAGAATGGATGACTAAATCGGCGCCAAATTTGATAGGGTTTTGCAAATATGGAGAGGCAAAGCAGTTGTCGATAATCAGAACTAAATTATGTTTTTTAGCGATATGTCCTAAAGCTTCTAAATCCAAAATATCTACTGCGGGATTGGTTGGGCTTTCCGCATAAATGACCTTAGTATTGGGTTGGATTAAACTTTCGACAACATCCAATTGATCCACTTTAAAATAAGAGGTTTCAATATTCCATTTCGGAAAAAATTTGGTAAATAATGAATGTGTAGATCCAAAAACGGATTGACAAGACACGATGTGATCTCCTGAATTTAACAAGGCTGCAAATGTCGAAAAAACTGCTGCCATTCCTGAGGCAAACGCATAGCCCGCTTCGGCTCCTTCCATAGTAACAACCTTATCAACAAGTTCTGTTGTATTTGGATTTGAAAACCGACTGTATATATTTTGATCGTTTTCTTCTGCAAAGGATGCTCGCATATGCTCGGCGTCATCAAACACAAAACTAGAAGTTAAAAATAAAGGGGTAGAATGTTCTCCAAAAGGAGTTCTATCAAGTTGTTGGCGGATGGCATCAGTTTCAAAAAGTTTAGGGGGCTTTGTCATTTGAATTTATTTTTTTGAGTTCAATACACTTCTTGTGGTTTGAAAACAGTTTCTAATATGGCTTGAACTTGATCATATTCAATTAAAAAAGCATCATGCCCGTGAATGGATTGAATTTCCGATATGTAAATATTGTCTTTATGGGGTTTCAAATCCACATAGGTATCCCAATTTTCTTTGGCTTTAAAAAACAAATCAGAATTAATAGTAATGATATGAATATTGGATTTTATCTGCGAAGCTACTTCAACAAAACTTCCTCTTCCATTAGTAATATCTATCGTTTTTAGTACATGATTCATCATTTTATAAGCCGCCAACTGAAACCGTTCGTTAAGCACTTTTCCATGGTGATTTAGCCAGCTTTCTACGGCAAAAATATCTTGATCTTTTTGTAAAATGCGGTCAAATTTAGCTTTAAACGATTCCGGAGTTCGGTAGAGCGACATGGCATGCATACGCGCATCAACTAAAGGCTGAGATGAATTATTTAAAAGTTGTTCTTGGATGTGACAATTTGCAATGAGCCAATCTGTAGACTTCCAATCGGCTGCCACGGGAATAAGGTGTTCTATTAAGTTGGGTCTGAGTACTGCGAGTTCCCAAGCGAGACCTCCTCCAACAGAACCTCCTATGACGGCAAAAAGGCTATTGATTTTTAACTGTTCTAAGGCAATAGCAAAAATTTCAGCAATATCTCGGGCTACAAAATCTTTGTAGTTCTCAATCAAACCATTTAAACTTTGATCGAATCCATTTCCTGGAATATTAAATGCTACTATTGTAAAAATATTAGTATCTATAACTTTATTAGGACCCACAATTGGTGACCACCATCCATGATCTCCAGTGATATTAGAATTTCCTGTAAGCGCATGATTAATCATAACAATGGGCGCTTCGTGTAAAGGCTTACCAAAGACCTGGTAAGACAACTCTATAGAAGTTGTCTTACCAGATTTGGTGGTATAATCAAGATTAATCTTTTGTAAATTGCGCATTGGGGAGATCCTTAAATATTAGGCAAAAACAGTTTTAACAACTTTAAATGCTTCAGCTAAATCCGATTTCAAATCTTCAACATCTTCGAGTCCTACAGACAGACGTATTAAATCTTTGGTCACTCCAGTAGTAGCTTGTGCAGCATCATCTAACTGTTGATGTGTTGTACTTGCAGGATGAATAATTAGTGATTTTGTATCTCCAATATTGGCTAACAAAGAAAAGAGTTTAGTTGTATCTGCAATGGTTTTAGCTGCTTCAAAACCACCTTTAACTCCGAAAGTGACAATTCCACTTTGACCATTTGGCAAATATTTGTCAGCCAATGCTTTATAGGGGCTTGAGTCTAATCCTGGATAATTAACCCATTCGACATCCTCTTGTTTCTGTAGCCATTTCGCAAGCTCTAATGCATTTTGACTGTGCTTCTGAATTCTAAGCTCCAAAGTTTCTAAACCTTGGATAATTTGAAAGGCATTAAACGGACTCAAAGCTGCACCATAGTCTCTAAGACCTTCAATTCTTACTTTAGCAATAAAAGATGCTGCTCCAATGACCTCATTATAAACTAAACCATGATAACCTTGAGATGGCTCTGTAAATTCAGGGAATTTTCCACTTCCCCAATCAAAGGTACCTGCATCAATAATTGCACCACCTAAAGCTGTTCCATTTCCGTTAATATACTTTGTTAAGGACTGGATTACAATATTAGCGCCATGAGCAATTGGATTTAATAAATACGGAGTTGCCACAGTATTATCAACAATTAAAGGTACTTTATAGGCTTTGGCTTCTTTAGAAATCGCTTCAATATCTAGAACATCTAGTTTTGGATTTCCAAGAGATTCAATAAAGAATACTCTCGTGTTTTCTTGAGCGGCTGCTTTGAAATTATCTGGATTAGAAGGGTCTACAAAAGTTGTTGTAATTCCATGTCTTGGAAGTGTAACGTTTAGTAGATTGTAGGTGCCACCATATAAACTGCTAGAGGCTACAATATGATCTCCAGCTCTAAGCAACGTTAGTAAACTTGTGGCAATAGCTGCTGTTCCAGATGCAGTGACTACGGCTGCGATACCCCCTTCTAGAGCAGCGAGTCGTTGCTCTAAGATATCGTTTGTTGGGTTATTTATACGTGTATAAATATTTCCTGGCTCTGCGAGTGCAAATAAATTAGCGGCATGATCCGAATTATTAAATACATACGCAGTAGATTGATAAATTGGAACGGCTCTTGTGCCTCCATTTTCTGACACATTGTGTCCGGCGTGCAACGCTTGGGTTGCGAATTTTTGAGTACTCATTTTTCTAGTTTTTTTGAGTTAATACATTAAATTAAACCAAAAGTCAAATGCACTTTTTGAAAAGTGTACTTATTAGAAAAATGTTATAAAGAAACTCTAATTACAGGTCTGTAATTAGAGTTAGTTATCTATCTGATTTTTAGATTAAAAATCAAGTAGAATTTAGCACCTACTTTATATAAAGGGTTGCTAAGGCTTCAACGGGTCTAATCCCTCCACCTTTCTTGATAACATCTCAGTAAGCTATTGAACTTTGTTGCTGCAAATATTCAATAATA
>Ga0209374_1000285_pt1 | contig 58753 bp, 48 predicted proteins | sample SaaInlLV_DNA_10m_FD_184683 | JGI IMG/M metagenome (GOLD analysis project Ga0209374, IMG submission 184683) | Marine microbial communities from expanding oxygen minimum zones in the Saanich Inlet - SI075_LV_DNA_10m (SPAdes) (version 2) | ecosystem: Environmental > Aquatic > Marine > Unclassified ... | reverse complement strand
TAGTAATAATGTTTATTACACCACCTACAGCATCAGGCCCGTACATAGCGCCACCGGCTCCTTTTAGAATTTCAATTCTTTCGATTTCCATATTTGAAATAGGAATGTAACAGTTAAAATGTCCAGTAAGCGGATCGTTAATTCTCATCCCATCAATCAATACCAGCACCTGAGAAAAAGTGGACCCTCGCATTACAATATCTCCCTGCACTCCAAAACCTCCACGAGACTGAATTTCAACTCCTGAAATGGTTTGTAAGAGTTCATAAAATGTAGTGGCTGGTAATTTTTCAATATCCTTCTTAGTAAGTATATTGATACATCTACCGGTTTCATTATTCTTTAAAGGAATACGGGTGGTTTCTACCAACAAAGTGTCTAAACTGAATGTTTTTTGAGCAATTCCTACGCTTAAAATACTCATGATGATAAAGATGCTGATAAAATTTTTCAAAATAGAAAATTGTTAAAATTTATATTTAATGTACCAAAAATCAACACAATTTTAATACTTTGTTATTGATTAATAACTAAAAGTGAAAGAAATAAAAAATATAATTTTTGATCTAGGAGGAGTACTTTTAAACTTAGACTATTCTAGAACGATTAGAGAATTTCAAAAATTAGGGATTGTAAATTTTGAAAAACTATATAGTCAAAAGAATCAAAGCTCTATTTTTGATGATTTTGAAACTGGTAAAATAAATCCGCAAGATTTTATTTCTAATATCGATACATTTTCCACAAAAAAAACAGACGAGAAAGATATTATAGTTGCATGGAACGCTATGCTTTTAGACTTACCACCTGAAAGACTAAACTTTATTAAATCTCTTAAAGCTAAATACAAAATATTTTTATTAAGTAATACTAATGAAATTCATATTGATAGTTTTGAGAAAGGACTTCAATCTAATAACCTATTGCAGCAATATTATAATTGTTTCGAAGAACTGTATTATTCTTTCAGAATTGGGTTAAGAAAGCCAGATTTGAATTGTTTTAACTTTGTTTTAAAAACAAACAAATTACTTCCAAAAGAAACACTTTTTATAGATGACTCTATTCAGCACATAGAGGGAGCAAGAGAAGCTGGTATTCAAGCTGTTCTTTTAGAAAAAAACACTTCAATTATTCAAATTGTTCCTGACATAATTCAATCAATACACCGCTAGTTGTTTTAGGGTGAAGAAAACATATTAATTTATTATCAGCACCTTTTTTCACCTCTCCAATGGCTTCAAAACCTAGACTATTTAACCTTCCCAACTCATTATAAATATTATCAACGTAGAGCGCCAAGTGATGCATTCCTTCTCCTTTTTTTGAAAGAAATTTACTAATAGGACTCTTTTCAGAAGTAGCTTCTAATAATTCTATTTTACAATCTCCTACTTTATAAAAATGAGTTTTTACCCCTTCAGAAGCTACCTTTTCAGTTTTATAACTAGAGCAATCCAGTAATTTATCGAAAACACTTAGGGACTCATGGATGTTTTTAGTAGCTATACCAATATGTTCTATTTTTTTTATCATGATAAATTGATTCTTTTTCAAGTTAGAAAATTTGAGCTAGACCCTTAAGTAATCAATTTAAAAATATCAAATTACGTTCAATGATTTTTTTATAAACTCTAGTTTTGTAATGAATCTTTGGTATACTCTCTAAATAGAATTAGTTTTGATGCCATCAAATAAAATTTTATGTTCGGCCTTTTCAAGAAAAAATCAGAAAAAGAAACATTATTAGATAAGTATAAATCCTTAACGGAAGAAGCATATAAACTATCTCATTCCGACAGAACGGCAAGCGACAAAAAAACAAAAGAAGCTAATGATGTTCTAGATGAAATAAAGGCTATAGAAATTAAAGAAAAGAACAACAATACTTAATGTATTTATAACATCTTATGAAAGATCGTGAGCTCTCTGAGCGTATTTTAGCAGTTACCAGAACTCATCCCGAACATACATACAATTACAAACAAATAGCAGCAGTTTTAGCAGTAAAAGATCCTTTTGTAAGAAAGAGAATTGTTACACTTCTAGCTCAATTGGCTAAAAATGGAATTCTAGAAGAACACTCGAGAGGCAAATATCAAATTAAAACAGCAAACTTAGAGCATGAGGGACATATTCAAATAGTTAGTAAAGGCGGAGGATATTTTATCTCACCTAAATTAGAAAAAGACATTTATATTCATCCAACAAATTTAAAAAATGCACTAAACGGGGACAAGGTTTTAGTAAAGAGCACTAATTATAAAGGAAAAGAAGAAGGAAGAATTGTTAAAATTCTAGAAAGGGTTAAAAAAGAATACATAGGGGTATTAGAAGTCTCCCAAAATTTCTGTTTTTTTATTCCGGATGATAGAGCGGTAAAAACACATTTTTTCATTGAAAAAAAACATTTGAATGGTGCTAAGAACGGACAAAAAGTTAAAGTGAAATTTCTCACTTGGCCAAAAAATGTAAAAAGTCCACAGGGCGCTGTAATTGAAGTTATTGGAAATCCAGGAGAATTAAATGTTGAAATGAATTCTATTTTATCTGAGTTCGGGTTTCCTATGAAGTTTTTATCCCCTGTTTTAAAAGATTTGGAATCTATTGAGATGCCAAATTACAATAAAGAAGCACTTAAAAGAAAAGATTTTAGGGGAACTACCACTTTTACAATAGATCCAGCAGATGCTAAAGATTTTGACGATGCACTTAGTTTTAAAAAAATTGATGAAGAATCTTTTGAAGTAGGTGTTCATATAGCGGACGTAGGTCACTTTGTAAAAGAAAAGTCTGTTATTGATAACGAAGCTTTTCAAAGGGGAAATAGTGTTTATCTAGTCGACAGAGTAATTCCTATGTTGCCAGAAAAACTAAGTAACGAGCTTTGTTCACTTAGACCCAAAGAAGATAAATTAACCTTTTCAGTGGTTTTCAAAATCAACATTAAAGGAGAAATAAAAGACACTTGGTTTGGTAAAACAGTTATTCACTCTAATCAGAGGTTTACTTACGAGCAGGCACAAGAGCTTATTGAAGGGAAAAAGCACGAGTTTTCAAATGAAGTTACTACCCTTAATACAATAGCTAAAACGGTAAGAAAAAAACGACTGAATAACGGAGCTTTGAACATAGAAAGTTCTGAAGTTAGGTTTCAATTGAACGATGAAGGATTTCCAGTTGGAACATTTATTAAAGTATCGAAAGAAGCCCATCAACTTATCGAAGAATTTATGCTTTTAGCGAATCAGTATGTAGCAATGCGAATGGGGAAACCTCAAAAAAATAAACTTATTGCTCCGTTTATTTATAGAATTCATGACGACCCGAATGAAGAAAAATTAAACGACCTAAAAATTTACCTTAACGCTATGGGCTATGAGTTAATTAGAGTTAAGAACAAGCCTATTTCTTTTTCTTTAAACGAGGTAATGAAAAAAGCTAAGGAAAAAAAAGAATTGCACTTAATTGCCCCTATGGTTATTCGATCAATGTCTAAAGCAGTCTACAGTTCTGATAACATTGGTCACTACGGTCTAGCATTTCAGTACTATACTCATTTTACTTCACCTATTAGAAGGTATGCAGACTTAATTGTTCATCGAAAATTATACAATGCCTTAGATAATAAACAAGCGCATTCTAAAGAGCAATTAGAACACACGTGTAATCATATTTCTAAAATGGAAAAACAAGCAGTTGACGCCGAGAGAGCCTCCATTAAGTATATGCAAGTTCTTTTCTTAGGAGAGAGAATAGGTGAACAATTTAGTGGGGTTATTTCTGGGCTTACTGACTGGGGAATATATGTTGAGTTAGATGAAAACAAGTGTGAGGGAATGATTCCTTTAAATAGTATTAAAGACGATCAATATTACTACGATAACGAGCTTAAATTAATAATGGGACACAATACTAGAAAAAGCTTTAAACTAGGTCAGGAAATTAAAGTAATTGTTAAAAAAGCAGACTTGCACAAGCGACAAATAGACTTTAAACTTATTAATTAGTTTTTAAAAACGAATGTGTTACCGTTCGGTTACCTTGTAAAAGCTGAATTGAGTAGTAGCCGTTTTCAAGATTAGAAGTATTAATAACTAGATTTTTTGTAAGATCTATGTTTTTTGTAAATACCTCTTTACCCATTATATCAATAATTCTAACTTTAGAGAACAACTTACTAGAATTGATAGTGAGTTGGTTTTTAGTAGGGTTGGGATAAATAGATACGATGGCATTATTAATGCTTTCAATACCAGTAGTATTTTCGTAGGAAATATTTATATTATCTATATATAAGTTATTTCCTCCTCCAGAGACAAACTCCATTTTAAATCTAAAATTCTCAACGCAAAAGGGCCCTAAAATACTATTAACAGATGCTTCTTTCCAATCTCCTAAAGAAGATGGAATAAAATTATTTTGATCAGCAGCAGTCAGCAGCTGACTGTATTGTATGACTTTTCTCACCGACCAAGTTTTACCACAATCTGTAGAGGCTAGAATTTTTAAATAATCATTATTAGAAGTGTTTTTTCTTGCAAAGGCATATTTAAAATTGAAATAAGCTCTAGCAGAATCTGACAAGTCATAAGTTTTACTTTCCAGGATATGCTTCGTTCCTTCAGCTGCACCATCATTTGCTAATTTTAGACAATATTGACCACTGTAAGAAGTTTCATCAGTAATACTCCAGTTACCAACATTAGAAATCCAATCAGGGGAATTAAAATTTATATTTTCAAAACCTTCATAAAATGGAAGTTGTTCGCCGTTATAATCCATTACAATAATGGCATCGTTTTTTAATTCGGTCAAGAAAGTGGTACTGTCCCCAGACGCAGTTAAAGAAACATCGTAGACACCAGCTGAAGGATAATAAGCAAAGGTGTTTTCTAAAGATGATGAATCTGGACTACCACCCTCAAAAAACCAGTTCCAAGAAACAGGATTGTGGTAGGAGTAGTCTTGAAAATACAGACTATCTCCAGAACATGTAATATATCTATTGGCAAAAAAGTCAGCTTTACAAAATGGTGCTACCGTATCTATCCCAGTTGCAATATGATTGGCTGGGGTAATTAAATTAGACCTTCCTCCAGTACTAGAAGTTAATGCTGTTCGCATTCTAGCTTTTTGTCCCAGAGTAAACATTTTTCTACAGGGGCTGTATTCCATATGATTTTCAATATTAGCAACAGAACCGCAAGTCGTTTCATTGTAATTACACCATTGAGAGCCAATCGTGTTTGGCGTGTCCAAAACTCCATCGTCAGAGCTACAATTAGAAGCTAATCCAGGCTCATTAGTGCTGCCCCAGGTATGAGGAAGGTTTAACCAATGACCAATTTCATGAACAAATGTTTTACTTGCAGAAGGGTTAGCTGTTCCAATACTTCCACAGTAATCGTGTCTAAGCCAAACACCATTATTCATGGTATTCCCAAAAAATCCTGAAGGATAATATGTGTATCCAGCTATTCCAGTTCCAACCGCTCCACAAACAAACACATTTAAGTATTGATTTCCAGGCCAGTTACCTTGAAATACATCATTGTACATCATTATATCATCTACTTGATCGGAGCCATTAATGTCTCCGTTGTTGTAAGAATAAGGACTTTCAGTCATGGTAATTCCGCTGAAGCAAGTTCCGTCAGGAGCTTTTGTTGCTAAAACAAACTCCACCTCTATATCAGCTATAAGGGGTTTAAAAATAGAATCTACACTAGCAGTATCTGCTCTTAGAGCTCTCAAGTCGCGGTTTAAAATTTGCAGCGCATCTAAGACTTGACTTCTGTCAATTTTTTCTACTCCGTTATTATGAATAATATGAAAAACTACAGGGATTTTATAAACGATTCCACTTTTTGCTGTTGCAGGCTGGATGGCGGTTGATAACGCTCTTTGTTCTTGATCGTAATAGGCTTTAAAATCGCTATCTTTTAAAAGTTCTTTTAAAACTTTATGTTGTCCGCAATTATGTAGAGGGGACTGAGAGTAGATGATGTTTATTTGAAAAATAGAGATGACTATAATTAAACAAGAACAAAAAATGTATTTTTTCATAAGCGATCTCAAGTTAAAAAAAAACCTTTACTCCATTAGCTTTTGTTAGGATATTATAAGAGCATAAAATAGAATTAGAACTAAAAAAACAACTGTTTATTTTATTGATAGGTAATTAGCGTTTTTTATTTTTCTTTTTTTTGTTTTGAATTTTATCACCCCTTCGCAATGGTTTTTTATATTTTTCCTTAATGGTTTTTTTATAGCTTTTTTTCTCTGTCTTTGCCTTGCTATTTTTAGCAGATTTCACATGTTCTCCTACAGAGGCTACTGGAAAATTATTTTCGGGTTTTTCATCAAAAATTCTTTGTTGATCTAAGGGTTTATCTTTTTCTTCATCGGTTAGTTCGGGACTAATTTCAACATTTTTAGGAAACTCCATTAAAGGGATTGGATAGTTCATTAATTTTTCAATGCTTTCTTTTAAACCTATTTCTTTTTCCTTGTAAAAAAGTATTGCTTTCCCTTTTTGTTGCGCTCTACCAGTTCGTCCAATTCTATGGATATAATTTTCAGGATAGTGAGGAGTATCAAAGCTTATGACGGTGCTAATTCTATCAATATCTATACCTCGAGCAATCACATCGGTAGCAATTAAAATCCTACTGATTCCTTTTTCAAATTTCTCAATTGACTTGGTTCGATAGTTTTGTTCTTTTTTTGCATGTATAACAGAAGTATCACCTGGAAAATGTAATATTTCAAATAATTTATCGGCACCGACTTTAGTAGCTACAAAAACCAGTACTTTTTGGTGTTGCTCTTCATCTTCCAAGATATGGTTTAATAAGTTGGCTTTTGTGTAAAAGTTGGATACACAATAAGATTCTTGTTGAATATTTTTTAAAGGAGTTCCACTTAATGACACTGTTTTTTTTACAGGATCAATTAAAAAGTCATTCATTAATAAATCTACATAGTTAGTCATAGTGGCAGAAAAAAGTATATTTTGACGTTTTGTAGGTAAGCGTTCGAATATATTTTTAAGTTGTGTTTTGTAACCAAAGTCTAGCATGATATCAACTTCGTCAATGACTAATTTTTTAATTGCTTTTAATCGAAGAACATTTGAAATAGCTAAGTCATAAAGCCTTCTAGGTGTCCCCACAATAATATCCAACCCATGACTTACCGCAATTTTTTGTCTGTTTATATTATTGCTTCCTCCGTAAACACCAGTAACTCTAACACTTATATATTGAATTAATTTTTCTATTTCTTCTACAATCTGGATAACCAACTCTCTTGTTGGTGCTAAAATTAAAACTCTAGGATGAGGTTGGTCAGAAAATTTTAAATCTTGTAAAATAGGAAGTAAATAAGCAAAAGTTTTTCCTGTACCAGTTTGTGCAATTCCAACAAAATCTGCTCCAGCAAGTATAGGTGAGTAGGATTCTTTTTGAATTGGTGTTGGTTTTGTAATTCCTAAATCTTTAACAGCATTTTTTAATTGTTTTTTAATTTTAAAATCTTCAAAACTATCCATGTTGTAAAGTAACGGTAATTTTACTACTGTTTTAAAGAATTCTAGAAACTGTTTAATTCCAGTAAGGGTTAAAACACCTGAAATTAAATCTATCTCGACTATTTTTTTATAAACTATTTTAAGCAGTTGTTAGATTTAATGAATTAATTACAGTCGTGACAATACATAGAACACTAGCTGGAATAGAAGCTTCAATACCTTGGAAAATAATTACTAGTACCAACAAGAATTATAAAAAGAAGGATTATTTCAATCATAGAAATGAAAACGACTCCTAATGTTGTAATTATTATTTAGTGAGCTCGCTCAATAAAGTTTCAGCAGCAAGTTTCCCCAAATTATTAGACGCTAACGGACTAGCTCCAGTTATTAAATTTCTGTCTCTAACTGTTGTATTGTCCGATTCAGAATTCACAATAATTGCTCCTAAATTTGTCAATCTTTCACTCACGCCTGCTTTCATATATCCTGGTAAATACCCCACCATTGGAGTCATTTCGTCCACAGCATCAGGAAATACAGCCATTTTGTATCCTTTATAGATGAACTCTTGATTTTCCAATGTTGTTGATAACAACGAACCTGGTCCGTGACAAAGTGTAATGGTAAATAAATCGTTATTATGCGCCCATTTTAACGTTTTACCTACATTTTTATCTTCAGGAATGCCATTCATAGCACCATGCCCACCAGGGACAAAAACAGCGGCATAGGCACTATCATTTGTAAATGAGTTAGCTGTAAAATCTGACAACTTTCCTGGTTTCTCAAACGCTGCCTTATATTCCGCATAAATAGCTTTTACATTTTCGTCTTTATTTGGGAAAGCCCACATTTCAAAAACAACAGGTCTGCCATTTGGTGTTACAATTTGAAAATCGAAACCAGCATTTTTAAGATGTAACATAGGGACTAATGCTTCTATCGGATGATTTCCAGTAGAAAATAATTTTCCATTTTTCATTTCTAAGTTTTTATTCTCGGTGAAGATTACTAAGATTTTAGACTTATCACCTTCGTATTTTGTGTATTTAATTTCTTCATAGTCTGATACAGGAACTGTTCCTAATTTCAAGGCTAAACTTGATGGGCTATATGAACCATCCTCTTCTAAATTAGGTTGAGCCATAAAATAGACAATAATAAATGCAAGTGCAATGACACTCGTTAGTCCAATTAATACTTTTTTTATCATGATTTTTATTTTTTCGATTTATTTTAGAATAATACTTATTGAAGTTTAATTATAATTTTTCCTTTTGCTCTTCCTGATGCAAGATGATTAAATGCTTTAATACTGTCTGAGAATGGATAAACTTTATCTATGATTGGTTTGATTTTTTCTTCTTCAATCATTGTTTTAATCTCATTTAAATGTTCACCATTAGGGTGCATGAAAATGAATTTATAATCAGCATTTTTATCAATACTGGCTTTATTCAATTCTTCTGGTAATTTATAATCGGCTATGCCAAACATTTTAGCACTCGCTTCATCCAATGGCCCAACAACGCTGACTACTATTCCGCCATTTTTGACAACTCCAAAAGACTCAAGAGAATATTTTTGACCAAGTGTGTCAAAGACAATATCTACATCTTTGGCAATACTTTTGTAATCCTCTGTTTTATAATCAATTACTCTATCTGCACCCAGCTCTTTGACCCATCTTACATTGCTTGTACTTGTGGTGGTATAAACATAAGCTCCTTTTGCTTTAGCATACTGAATTGCAAAGCTGCCAACACCACCAGAACCTGCATGTATCAGCACTTTATCATTCTCTTTAATACCTGCGTATTCTAAAGATTGTAAAGCAGTAAGACCTGCCAATGGTAAACCTGCTGCTTTTTCGAATGAAATATTATCAGGTTTTTTTGAAACGGCATTACTATTTACAGCAACATATTCAGCTAATGTCCCCATTTGCTCTTGCGGGACTCTTGAGTATACCAAGTCACCAATTTCAAAATTGCTAACTTCATTTCCTTTCTCTACAACAATTCCACTTACGTCATAAGCTGAGGTACTTGGCAATGGTATTGGAAGCATACCTTGCAGGTTTCCAAGGATAATACTCTTATCTATAGGGTTAATAGCGGCTGCCTGAACTTCTATAAGTACATCATTTGCTAGAACTGTCGGTTTATTTACATCATTAAAAGCTAAACAGTCTTCAATTTTACCATATTTTACTATTTGTAGTGCTTTCATTTCTGTATTAATTTATTTAATACAAATTTAGGTTGAGCAACTTGAGAAAAAATTATCCTATGGTAAGAAAACTATTTTTTTACCTTTTCTAATCGAATACGACTCAAGCTTTGTTGTGTAATACCAAGATAAGATGCAATATGAAAATTTCGAGTATGCTGTTCTATGTCAGGGTATTGACTTAGGAATAAATCATACCGTTCGACAGCACTTAATTGTAGTTGATTCAAGATTCGCTTGTGCAAACTAACTATATGGCGCTCTAAATTATGTCTTTGATAGGGTTCAAATTCAGGAAAACGCGCATGAATCCCGTCCAGTTCTTTAGCATTGAATTCAATAACCTTCGATTCGGTAAGACATTCTACTGTAAGTGTTGCGAACTCATTGTTATGAATGGCTATAAAGTCACTGATCCACCAATCTTTAATTGCAAATAGTAAGGTGTGTTCTTTTCCATTTTTATCAATACAGTACGATCTTAAGCACCCTGATGTGACAAAGAATGTTTTCTTTACAATTTGTCCTTGTCGAATTAAGACTTCACCTTTAGGAAGTGTTTTTTCTTTAGATATTAAATAAATAAATTCTTCTGCTTCTGAAGTTAGGTCTAGCCTGGTTTTTATTTTATTGATTAAATCTTCCAATTTTATTGATTAAATAAATCTTCTAAGTCAAACTGTAATTCTTCATGTCGATTCTCAACCGCTCTTTTTGCGTCATCAATTCCTTTATTATATAATTTGTTACTAGCTGCTGAAAAAATCTTAAAATTTTTTCAGCAGCTATGACTCCAATTTCCACATCTAACTCATTTTTAAAAAAAAGGATCAAATCTTCTTTTAATAACCTACTTTCTTAATTAGACAATCGTTCCCAATCATGTTTTATTCCGCTAATTTATTTTATTTATTCGTTAAATTTTTAAGGTAAATTTTGTTAATCTTAATACTTACGCTATTTGAATAAACTCATCGTCTATAAATGGTTCTGACTGATATTTCCTAAACAATTGAATAGTGGCAACAACATCTTTTTCACAGTAGTGAATAATTCTGTCTAAATTTTTATCCTCGTAGAATACCTTTGATACTTGGCTACCGTCCATGTCGTCCTTTGGAGTGGGGATCTTGAAAACATAAGTTAGCAAATCTAAAGAAGTATAATTTTTAAAATCACCAAATTTCCACAGTTCCATAGTATCCAAATGTTTAATTTCCCAAGGTTTTTTACCGGAGACGTTGAGCATCTTTGGCATTTTTTTACCATGGATTAAAATCCTTCTGCATAAGAAGGGAATGTCAAATTCTTTTCCGTTATGAGCACAAAACATAAAATCTGGAGTGTTGTAATAGCTGTTAAGTAGGTCGATAAACTCGTTTAATAAAGTAGATTCATCTTCATTAGCAATACTTTTTAATCGGATTTGAGTCTCTCCCTCTTTTTGTAAAACAAACCCCATTGATATACAAACCACTTTCCCAAATTCAGCATAAATACCCGCTCTATCGTAAACCTCTTCTGCGTTTAAGCTCTCCCTTTCCTGAATAAAGCGAGTTTTTTTACTCCATAAATCTTGACCTCTTTCATCTAAATTTTTAAAATCATACTCTAAAGGAACAGTCTCAATGTCGAAAAACAGGATTTTACTGTAATTAATATTTTTAAGCATTCTATTATTATTAAGGTTTCAGTAAATCTATTTTAAAGATTTTGATAAAATTATTTGTAAATCGAGTCTTTAATTCCAACATATCTATTGGTTTGCCCAACTCTTTTTCTAAAGAAGTTACGGACTTGTCATCAATACCACAAGGAACAATGGATTTGAAATAATTTAAATCAGAATTGATATTAAAACCAATACCATGCATGGTAACCCAACGGCTGCTTTTAACCCCAATTGCACATATTTTTCTATGATTTTTGTTATCGTCTATCCAGACTCCAGTAAGTCCATCAATTCTTTTTCCTAAAAGCCCATAGTTAGCCAATGTCATAATAACAGCCTCTTCCAAATAACGAAGGTACTTATGAATGTCAGAGAAAAAGTAATCTAAATCTAAAATAGGGTAGACCACCAGCTGACCAGGTCCGTGGTAAGTAATGTCTCCTCCTCTATTAGTTTTAAAAAAGGTTACTTTTTTTGCTTTTTGCTCTTTTTGGTTGATTAATAAATTGGTTTCATCACCACTCTTACCTAGTGTATATACGTGAGGGTGTTCACAGAAAATCAAATGATTTTTAGTGTTTATTTTTTCTTCAGGATTTTTCCTGTTGAATATTTTTCGTTGGACAGTTTCGTTAAATAACTTGGTTTGAAAGTCCCAACATTTTTGGTATTCAATAAGTCCTAAATCTATAAAATGAACCTTTGGAAGGTTCATATTTTAGCCAATTCCGCTTTTAAGAAATCTATTACTTTTACCTCAACGTCGTCTACCTTGTTCAACTCAGCTAAATAAACAGAAATCCAGTCGCCTAATAAAATGTGGTAAAATGATTGTGCAAGTAATGTATCTCCTTTGGCATTGAACTCAAGTACAGTTGAAGTATATTTTTTGAAAATATCTTTAGAAATGTTAATTCTAACACTTGATCTAGAGTGTTCAAAAGAAGATCTGAATATCAATACGGCATATTCATCTTTTCCTCCTGCCCAACCGACTAGTTCGTTGTGATTCATCTCTGGAAAGACATGCTCCCAAGCTAAAGATTTAGAATTTTCATTAATCTGCTGTCTAAATCTAGTAATAACCCCTTCCATAGAAGCTTCAGAATAAGCTACAGTTGTTTTTTCGAATAAAGCATTAGCTGTTTGTTTAGCTACAGCCATAATATCATTTACCTCGGCATCCAATAATTTCACAGTTTCTTGAGTATCATTAATGAACTCGTTATTAATGAATCCGTAATGATGAAATAAAAATAATTGTTGAATTACTGAATAAGTCAGCATTGCTCTTGGTGAGAAAGCAGTTGGTAAGACTAATAAATTATAATTGTTATCATTTGCTATCTGAGCAAGTTTTCCTCCTGCAGTTATACATGCTATTTCAGCATTTGCTTCTTGTGCACTTTGTAATGCCTCTAAAGTTTCTTCAGTATTTCCAGAAAAACTAGAAACAATCACCAAGCTATTTTCATTAACAAATTTAGGAAGACTATAATCATTATTAATAACAGCTGGTACTTTTAATTGATCAGCCACTAGCTGAGTAGCAATTTTGCCACCAATTCCAGAACCCCCTAACCCAGTTATTACGATATTGTTAATGGTGTTTTTTGGAGCTTTTAAATTGGTGTTTTTTCCAATTTCTAATGCTTCAGTAAGCTGCGAAGTAAATTCTTTTACTAGTCTTCTCATTTTTTAAGTTTATGGAGTTTTAAATAGTTGCTATACATTTTAATTCTATGGCTATTGGCGTGGGTAAGGAGTCAATAGCAACAGTAGTTCTGCAAGGTTGATTATTTTTAAAATATGTTGCATAAATTTTATTGAATGTTTGGAAATCTCTTTTCATATCCACTAAGAAAACAGTAATATCTACCAAGTTTTCCCATGAAGAACCACTTTCTTCTAATATGGTTTTTACATTTTGAAAAACACTATGACACTGGGCTTCAAAATTAAAAGTTATAAAGTTACCATTATGATCTAGTTTTAGACCTGGCACAAAAGAATCATTAGCGTCAGAGTTCGCTGTTCGAGGGCCAACACCAGATAAAAATAATAAATCCCCTACCTTTCTTGCGTGGGGATATAATCCTACTGGTTTAGGAGCATTTTCAGAGTTTACAGTTGATGATTCCATATTAGTGATTAATTAACTAAATGCGAAATTAATCATAACTAATACAAACATTGGTAGTTTCAGTGAAAAAATTTAAAGCATAGCTGCCACCTTCTCTACCAACTCCTGATTCTTTAACCCCCCCAAACGGAGTTCTTAAGTCTCGAACCAACCAACAATTTACCCAGATGATTCCAGATTGTAAAGAATGTGATAATCTATTGGCTTTGGATAAGTCCTTTGTCCAGACAGTAGCCGAAAGTCCATATTTAGTGCTATTTGCATATTTTACAACTTCATCTTCACTATCAAAAGGGCTAAGGGTAACAACTGGGCCAAAAATCTCCTCTTGGTTGGTTGGGCAATCATAACTTAAACCTTCAAAAATAGTAGGAGTTATAAAATATCCATTTTCGCACCTTCCTTCAGCAATATATTGCTCCCCTCCATTAAGTAAAATACCTCCATCATCTTTAGCAATCTGAATGTGTTGAAGTACTTTTTCCATATGATCTTTAGAAACTAAAGCCCCAATTTTTGTTTTTGTATCTAAAGGATCTCCGATAGTTAACCTTTTCACTTTTTCTAAAAAAAGTTTTTTAAATTCTTCGTAAATCTTTCTTTCAATAAAAATTCGTGATCCACACAAACATATTTGACCCTGATTAGAAAACGCACTCAATACAGAAGTTGAAACAGCTTTATCTAAATCACAATCGGCAAAAATGATATTGGGGTTCTTACCTCCTAATTCTAAACTCAGTTTTTTAAACATAGGTGCTGCAATAGCAGCGATTTTTTTCCCAGTAGCAGTGCCACCGGTAAAAGAAATAGCCTTTATGTTGGGATGTTTTGTAATGGCTTCTCCCACTTTGGTTCCCAAACCATGAACAATATTTAAGACCCCTTTAGGCAACCCTGCCTGATGACATATCTTTGAAAATAAATAAGCAGTCATAGGAGTAACTTCAGACGGTTTGGCTACTACAGTATTTCCTGCAGCAAGAGCAGGGGCTATTTTCCAAGTAAATAAGTAGAGCGGCAAATTCCAAGGTGAAATACAACCAACAACTCCTATAGGTCTTCTTAAAGTATAATTAATCGCTACTTGATTCATTTCGTGAGCATCTGAATTCTCATGTAAAATAGCAGTTGCAAAAAATGACATATTTGCTGCTGCTCTAGGAATATCAACTTTTTTAGCTAATGCTAATGGTTTACCATTATCAATACATTCCGCTAAAGCAAGATCGTCCAAGTTTTTAGTAATTAATTCAGCAATTCTAAGCAATATAGCAGATCGTTCTTTTAATGATGTTTTCGACCAATTAGGAAAAGCACTTTGAGCCGCTTTTTCTGCTGATGCTATATCTTTTTCATTTGAATCAGGAATTTGACTGTATACAGACCCTGAAGAAGGGTTGTAATTGTCTAGCCAATTTTTTCCAATTGCAGTTGAAAATTCTCCATCGATATAATTAAATATTTTATCCATTGACTATTGACATCGGTTATATGCTTTCTGAAATTTAACTTGTTCGGACTCTTTCTTCTCTAATGCTTTTAAAATATCAATATACAAAACATTACAAGAGTCTGTCCAAAAAAGCTGTTCCTGTTCTTCTTGAGCTCTATGAAGCTGTGTATAGCAATTACATAATTTTTCAGCTAAAGGATGTTTCTCTTCACAGGAAAAAAGGAAGATGCTCAATAGCAATAAAAAATAAAATCTAGTCATATTTTAATGATTATAAAATTCAGGTTTAAACTTGGTAATAGTAATTGCTTTGGACACTAAGTCTTGTGACAATAAAGTTTTTAAAATTAAGTTTGAGGGGTTATAGAGAAGCTCTTTATGAGTAATCCTTTCATTATTTTTATATTCATCTATAAATGTTACGTTGCCCCACTCGTCATAATCAAACTTAATTTCTTTTGCTGCCAGGGAATCTTTTTCTTTGAAATATTTCACAGATTTTAAAAACCCTTTATCATTATAACTAAAAATCTTGTGGCTTTTTTTATTGGAAATCAACAACCTATTGTCAGATTTTCTTAAATACCCATTTTTATTATAATACTTTTTTTCTATTTGGTAAGGTCTTCCGTTGCTATTTAAGGTAGTAACTACATCGATGGAATCTTTACTGGAATATTTATAAACTTCCTCAAAAATGATATATTTTTCTGCTAGCTTGAAATTTCTTTTACTTCTAGAAGAGTTTTTCTCGCGAGAAAAAGTTTTGGAGATAATTCTTTTTTGAGAATCATAACTATTAGTATAAGAATAAAAACCGTAGGAATCACTGACTCTATAGACTGTGTTTTTTTTATCGCTATTATATTCATAAAAAGTAAAAACAGTGTCATTTTTACTACTTAATTTATTAGATAAATAATGAGTAGTAAGCTCACCATCTCGATTAAAAATATAAGCTTCTTTCTTACCAATATTTTTAATTGTACCTAATTCTTTTTTAGTAGAAATAGTTCCCTTAATAGATTTTAAATTAACAGATCGGATGTATTTAGAATTAAAAAAAGGAGTTTCAGAAAATAAATCACCCTTCTCATTATCCAACATTTGACCATGGAACTCTACTCCAAAAAACCACATTAATACAACAATAAAACGCATCATATTTTCACCTTTAAAGCTTCTTTAATAGTACCAATTTTTGAAACACACGTATTTTCATTGCAAATAAAAATATTTTTAACCTTTTCTGTATACTTTTCTTGAAAAATAAAAATATCTGAGGGCTTCTCTAATACATAAATAAAATCTAAGTTTCTTTTTTCTGTGTGAAGAGTAAGGATATCTTCTAATTTAAAACCAACGAGAATATATTGTAACAAATTCACTTCTAATTTTTGTTGTAATAACATCCAGTTAGTAAAATTTGGTAACCATTCTTTTGCTTTACCGGCAACTTTCGAGAGCATTATTTTAATAATTTTTAAAAAATGAACATCATTAGAAATGCGATATAGTTCGTATAAATTATGTGCCATAGTTGAATTGCTCGAGGGAATTACCTGGTCTTCTATTTCAAAAGATTGCTTGTAAAGCTCTTTATTACTGGAGTAAGCAAATAAGCCCATTTTTTCACTCCAAAAATTTTCAATTGAAATACCACCCCAGAATAGACTTTGTTTCAACCAAAAACTAGAATTCTTAATACTACTCATTTTTAAAATAGCTGCTATTAGCCAACTGTAATCCTCTAGAGTTCCTTCTATTTTATTATTAGTGTATACCAATCTTTGACATTTGTTTTGGATAATAAAATGATTCAATATCGAATTCAACGTTTGTTCCGCTAATTGAAGCCATTGGGAATTTTGATAGGCAATTCCAGCATCGATTAGACCAACAACCATCATACAATTCCAGCTGCAAATGGCTTTTTTATCAATATCCGGGAAGGAGTTTTTTGCTCTTAGATTATTTAACTTTTTTAATAAAGCTTTTTTATTTTTTACGGTTTTTGATTGATCGTCATGAATGTGCCATTTATCATCAATAAGCGTCTCTGTGGTCATTCCAAATTTATTTTCTAAGTCTTTTTGTTCTTTATTGGATAGTAAAACTCTAACATCCTCTTTTTTAAACCAATAGTACCCGCCTTCACCTTCGTTATTATCAGCATCTAAAGACGCCGGAAATAAAGCAGATTTATTTTTAATCGACAACCAAAAGTCAATAGTTTTTTGAACCATTTCGTGATGTTTATTTCCATTATTACCCGCATCATATTGAGCTAAAACCCCAATCAATTGTGCACTATCATAAAGCATTTTTTCAAAGTGTGGTATATTCCATTCCGAATCAACACAATATCTAAAAAACCCTCCTTCTAAATGATCGTATAACCCTTTCTGAGTAACCTTTTTTAAAGTTTTCTCTAGAAACTTAGTCCAATTTTCAGAGCCTTGGTTACGAATTAAAAAAATAAGAAAATTAGGCATTGGAAATTTATGATTAGATTTAATTCCTCCATCTTTAAGATCCAAAAAATTCTTCCAATCTTGAAATAAGTTTTTAATCTCAAAGGAGAGGCTATGTATTTTAGTTTTTTCTTTACTAATGTGAGATATATAATTTTTAGAAAATCCTATTAATTTTTGAGGCGTTTCTTCATAAATAGCTTTAAATTTTGATATTAAACTTAACCAGTCATTAGAATTATAATAAGTCCCTGCAAAAATCGGTTTGGTATCCGGAAGCAAAATACAATTGAGCGGCCATCCTCCATTTCCTTTAGTGTCTAATATAAAGTCCATATAAATATTATCTATTTCTGGATGTTCTTCCCTGTCCACTTTGATACAAGTAAAGTGCTCATTCATAAAACTTGCAATTAACTCATTACTGAAGGCCTCTTTTTCCATAACATGGCACCAATGACAAGCCGAATAACCGATACTTAATATAATAAGTTGGTTTTTTTTTAATGATTCGTTGATGTTCTTTTTAGACCATTTTTTCCAATGAATTGGATTTTCCGCATGGTGTTGTAAATAAGCGCTATCTGAATCTTCTAGTTCATTCATTTTCGTAACGAGAAATAAGTTCTTTCAAGTCTTTTAGCACTTGTTTTTGTAAACTTTTCGGGGCGATTACTTTACAGTCTTTCCCAAATCCAAGCAGTAGCATTTTTAATTCGTAAGTAATTAATAAGTGCAAGGAAAAAACATGACTTCCATCATCACTCACAGAATCAATCTTTTGGGAATGATGAAGCGGTTGAGAAGCTAAATATTTTGATAATATGGGCGTTGTTTCAATAATAATTTCTTCTGGAAGTTCATTAAAAACAGTAATTCCAATCGAGTGCTTAAAAAAATTATCAGATGAAAAATTAGATTCTATTACAAAGTTCTGTTCTAATAGAAGGGGGTCAAAAATACGATCTAAACCAAAAGTTATTACTTTTTCTTTCAATTCACTTTTCCCAATTAAGTACCATCGATTCCTGTATTCTTTAAGAAGATATGGATGCATTCTTCTAATGGATTTTTTGTTTTTAGAATAGTTAAAGTACTTGAATTGGACTATTTTTTTATTTTTAATGGCAGAAATAAAAAGTTCTAAATTTTCATTTCCTCTAATAGTGGGAAGAGACTCAAACTGGATAATTTCATCTTCTTCCTTCGAGGAAGGCTTGTCTGAAGTAACTGCCCGGTCTAAAATTTTTTGAATGGCAAATTCGTATTGCCCAAACAAACTGGTATTTTTAAATTGATGTAAAATAGTAGAGGCAGCTTTAATTGCATTGATGTCTTTCTCAGTTAGTGGAACATCGTCCATAGAAAAACTATTATCAGTGTAGTAATATCCTCTTTCCTTTTTACTGTAGGAAATTGGAGCATCGTGCTCCATTCGCATAGAAAATAAATCTTTTTCAATTGTAGAGTCACAAATATGAACTCCTTCAGAGCTGCCAAAAATTTCTTCTTCGCACATTTGCCTTAAAATGCTCTTACTGGGGAATGGAGTATATTCGTTTCTTATAGCCCTGTCTATAATACGATACCTTAGTAATGCGTTTTTAATTGCTGGCATATCTGTTTAGAATTGGAAATAAATAAAGGGTTGCAAACTAGTTGAGGCAATTTGATACATGAAAAAAACAGCGATAAAGCTAATTAGTAATTGTAAAATTACTGATGAATTCGAGAACAGTTCTCGGTACCAGATTTTCCATTTTTCTGGTATAAAATGAATTGCAAATCCTATACTAATCACCATAAACACATTGCTGTAAACTGTTAAAACTTCTCCAATTAACTTCCACTGAAAGTTAAAAAATAATTGATAAAGAATCTCATTAGCAGTGAACCATTCAGAAATAATATTGTGAGATTCATCCATTTGGTCCCATGAGTTTATAGAACCACTTCTGAACCAGATTCTTGTAAAAGTTACAAAATTAAATGTGATTATAATTCCCCAAACCCTATTGAACCAATTTGATTTATTATTCCACGGGCTCACTCTTTTCCAGAGCTTATAAGTGACAATACCTAAACCATTTAATCCACCCCACAAAACAAAATTCCAACTAGCGCCATGCCAAAGCCCACCAATTAACATAGTAAGCATAATGTTGATATTTGTTAAATACCATTTGTTAAATTTTGGAAATAACTCGCCAAATATTAAGGTTAGAAAAACAACAGCTAGAATTCCAAAAAGTAAAGCGAGTGAGCCGCTGATTAAATAAACAAAAAGAATAATTAAAGACAAAGTTATATAGCTAAAGACAGAACCGCCCCGATTCCCGCCCATAGGAATATATAAATAGTCCTTTAACCAAGAAGAGAGCGAAATATGCCATCTCCTCCAAAACTCTCCGCAGTTGTCGGCTTTATAAGGAGAGTTGAAGTTTTTCGGAAGTCTAAAACCCAAGAGTAAAGCTATCCCAATTGCAATGTCTGTGTACCCTGAAAAATCCGCATATACTTGTAAGGAATATCCATAAAGAGCCATTAGGTTTTCAAATCCAGAAAACATTCCTGGGTTATCAAAGACACGATCTACAAAATTTACAGCAATATAATCAGCTAAAAGAAATTTCTTTAATAACCCATTGAGAATCCAAAATATTGCCATTCCAAATTCTTGTTTACTAATGTTATAGGGTTTTTGAATTTGTGGAATAAATTCGGAAGCTCTGACTATAGGTCCAGCGACTAGTTGCGGGAAAAAGGATACGTAAAATCCAAAGTCAAAAATGTTTTTTACTGGACTTAGTTTTTTTCTGTAAATATCAATAGAGTAGGACATTGTTTGGAAGGTGTAAAAAGAAATACCCACAGGCAATAAAATTTTATCTACTCTAAAACTTGAACCGGTAAATTGATTCGTTAATTCTGCAAAATGATTTATTGGATGCCAATCTGAACCAATAATAGCATTAAAAGAATCAGTGAAAAAATAAGCATACTTAAAGTAAATTAAGATGATTAAATTAGAAGCAATACTTAACCCCAACACAGTTTTAGCAGTGAGGTCTTTTTTAGATTTATAAATAGCTTTACCTAAATAGAAATCAACTATTGTTGAAAATAACAATATTGAAAAGAAAAAACCACTGGTTTTAAAATAAAAATACAAGCTTACTAAGAATAGAAAAACACTGCGTATTTGAGGTTTTTTATGAATAAAGCTGTACCCTAAAAGAACAAATAAGAAAAAGATCCAAAAAGGATACTCTGTAAAGATCATCGGATGTTCTAATGAATTTAAAAACGGTTTAAAAATCCATCTACAAAATTTATCTATAGAAAAATCAGTCATGGTTTTTTTTATGTTTTAAATAGGATTTCATAAGTGCTTCAAATAATAAATCTCCAATTAAGTTGTAGCCCTTAGCAGTCAAATGAATTAAATCTTTTTTGGCTAAATTATTTTTTTCCCAATCTCTAATAGAGTTTAGCCCGCCCATCACTTCAAACATGTCCCAAACTGCTAAATCTTTATTTTCAGCCAACTCATACATTTTTTTTTGTACTTGTAAAGCCCTTTGATTAGGGTATTCTCTTTTGTAATAACTATCATTATTTGTTGTAAGAAGAATAGCTACTTGAGGATTAACAGATCTAATTTTATTAATTAAGCTATCATAACTAGAGTAGAAGTATTCTTCATTAAAGTTTTCTTCATAAGCATCATTTATTCCAATAGACAATATCACTAAGTCAGGTTTAATTAAGGCTAATTGATGAGTGAAGTCTTCGCCTCTTAAATAACTTTTCACACTAGCCCCATTCACACCAATAGAATGGTAGGTTATACCCTTACAGTCATTGTCTAAAAGAAGACCAAAAAAACTAAAATTGGAAACAGTGGATTTGTTTTTTTTAACTTCAATCGATATGGAATCTATAGTTTTTTCAAAAGAAAAAGTAATAGACTCCCTTTGTCGACTTGTACTAAATGCATTTCCTGAGTCCACTAAAACATTAACATCATAACTATTACTGGAGTCTTTGTAAAAAACAGTTAAGGAATTAAAAGATTCACAACTATTTAATGAATGATCGTTCCAAACGTTAATAACAGAAAAACTGTCTACTAATTCGGCTCTTGCTCCTAATAATCCAAATGGACCAGAGTGAGAATTAACAGAGTTTCTAAACCCTTTCCATCTTCCAATATGACTGGATTTTATCGATGAAGAACCGTTAGAATTAATCAATCTGAATGGGAAAATAAAACCTCTACCTGATTGGTTATAAGTTATAGTGTTTTGAAAATTAGTTCGCATTTTATTGGACCAAATATCTGCCTGAATGTGAGATCCTCCAAAATGCATGACGTTGATTTTTTCGTTTCCATTTAAATATTGACTGTCTAATTTTTTAAAGAATTGTGTCCAAGATTTAGTACCATAAATTTTTAAATGATTTTCGACTTGGTTAATAAATGGATATTTAAAATAGTTAGGGTATTTAAATTGACTGTGTAGGTTGATATACGAATAAATGAAGATTACAAAAAGAAGTATTTTCGGTTTTATAATCACTTTTTTTGCTTTAAATAGTTTTCATAGTCATGCATAAAGTCTTCAATAAAATAGTCGGCAATCTTTTGAGCTCCTCTGTTAGTGAAATGAATGTAATCTCTTGCAGCTAAGGAAGGTTTCTCAGCTACCCATTTTTGGATTGAATTTTCTCCACCCATATTTAAATACATGTCCCAGAAACAAGAATTGGTTTCAAAAGCTGCATTTTTAAGTGCCGAGATTACATCTTCTAAAATAGGATATGTTATGAATTCTGTTTTTTGTTTCATAGCCATGTCAGCAGGTCCAATTATTAAAAACACGGCATTAGGATTAATTTGTTGTAGTTTTTTAATTTGCTTTTTAAAATAGTTACCATATTTAATGGCTCGCTCTCGAGTTTTAATATAGGGAATAGTATTGCCTCCAAATTCTAATATAATTAGTTCTGGATTTAGAATTTTTTGCATTTGACTTAAAGAGTTGTAGTCTACCTTAGAAAATTCGGTACCTGAAGCTCCTCGTAAAGGAATATTATCTACTACAACTCCCTTTTCCCCTTCCATAGAAATACCGTAAATTAAAGGACTTTTATCAGCACAAAATTGCAACTTTAGTTCTCTTGGCCCCTTACTAAAGTCCAGCTGCTTAAGATTAATTTCCTCGGTCTTTTTTAAGGTATCGACATGAAAAATAGAGTCGTTAATATGTAGTTTTAGCACAGTATTTTCTTCACATGAATAATAAATTTTTAATGTTTTAAAACTTTTGCAAAGCTTATAAGATTTGGTAGGTTTTTTTATGGTTATTTCTCCATTGAATATAAAATTAGAATCTATATAGGTAGAATCTTCAACCATTTTACAGAACGAAAACAAAGCACCATATTTTTTATGATTAACTTTTTTATCAATATAGGGACCAAACCCGGTTTTCCTTACCCAGTTTTTTGATGGGGTGTTGTTAAGGCTAATTTTTCTAGTAGCTGGAATTATTGCAAATAGTCCAGGCCCTTTGCCACCAAACTCATTTTGAAGTCGTTGTCTAAGCCGACCCGAAATCCTGTCCCCCTCAATTTGAGAGTCTCCATAATGCATGATCCTAACTTTTTTAAATTTAGCATTATCTAATTTTTTAAAAAAACGGTAAAGTAATTCAGGGTTATTAGATGGATATTGAATATTCTTTTCAGTGAAAATAATGGAATCTCTTATGTGTTTTAATTTTAAAACTTTAAGGTTATTCAAGCTGTCTAAAATAATTTGATTAGCTCTATTTATGGAATCATAATTAATAACGATAGGAGCTTCTGCAATAAATTTTTCTTCAACAATAACATCGTTTTGAAAATCCTCTTTTGATAGAAAAGTTAACTCAATAAACCCTATTTTCACCCCATTATTAGGAAAACTAATAAACAGAATAAATGTTAGAATGCAGAACCCTAATAAAAATCCCAGTGGATAAAATGGTGTTATTTTTCTTTTATTATTAATAGCTGCTGTGGGGTTAGTTCCTGATAAGTGTTATAGTTACACAAGTCTTTTATGGTTAGATAGTTTTTTTCCCTCAAAATTTCCCAAAAGAAACGTTCATTAGAAATTTTGTACTTGGATATTGTCTCTTTGCTAATAAAACCCTTTTCAACTAACACTAGTTTTTGGTCTTGGTATATGGTCGTGTTTTTTAAATTATTCCATTTCATAAGATCTTTAACAGTTACATGGTTGTCAATAGCAATTTGACCAAGGACATCCCCCTGAACAACCACATGACATGAACGATCAAGATTAACTTTTTTAAAGTATAAATTACCAATCATAGAGTCTTGGAAACTTACTATTTCTTTAAGATTGTTTTCAATGAAATTCCCGATTCGTTTTTTTAGATGAATAGGATATTCTTTGGGAAGAAATTGGTTTATTAATACTGGATTGTCATTTAATACTTCTTCAAAGTCTATTTTTTTAAATTGTGTAAGGGCATCAAAGAATAAATTACAACTAAAGGTATAAAGAGATTTTTTTGGAGTTTTCACATTTGTTTTTGCTTCTTTATTGCTTTTATCTCGCTCTAAAATGGAAATCCAATTTAGCAACCTTATATTATTTAAATATTTTTTATCTATATACTCCTTCCCCTCTTCCCATTTATTAGACTTAGAAGAATTTAAAACATTTGAAACGTAACTAGGGGAGGTTAGAAAAGCTAGCATTACCCAATTATTAGATTTGTACTTTTTTGTCAAAAATTTTAAATATGCTACAGCACAAATAGTTGATTTTTTAACATCTATACGTTCATCAATGTAATGGTTAATTTGAAGATTAGAACTCCCGGTTATGAAATTTAAATTCCAAATCCCTTTGTTTCGTCTTTGATACCCGGATATAATTAAAGGTAAATAACTTAGTTTTTGATCAATGGCACTACTTTTCATTATGGAATCAACAAAACTAAATTCACCATGTTTTTTATCAATTAAAAAATTCAATAATTTGGAGTATTCTTTAAACATGCCTAATTCATTAGGTAATATTAATTCTTGATCGGATCTATAATTGGATACATTAACTTCTAAAGGATTAAAAAGAAAGGGATGCTGGTCTTGTAGAGCAAAAACATTTTCACTAACAAAAAATAACAAGAATAAAAAACAAATTCTTTTACTGTATAAAGTAAATGCCCTAATGCTTGAATGAAAACCGATCAACATATAAAGTCTAATATCAAAAAAGTATTTACACGATTAGTACTTATAAAATAAATGCAAAATAAACCCAGTTATTAAATGTAGTTATTGTAGAACGAAAAATATGAAGAAATAATTAATTATACCAAGATTGAACCTCTTCGAGTAGTATTGGAGGGATGTCAAGTTTATTTTTTTTTCGATAACCATTTAATTTTTGGTGAACAGCAGTTGGTTTTGCTTCTAAAAGAAGCTCTTTATTCGTGTAACCACTTTCATAAATAGGTTTAATCCAAGCTTCAGAAATATTCAGTTCTAAATATTCATTTTTATTAGGACCTGTATCCCATTTTTCTGGCTTCATTTGAGGAAACAATAAAACTTCTTGTATCGAAGATTGATTGCATAAAAACATGACAAGTCTGTCAATACCAATTCCCATTCCTGATGTTGGAGGCATTCCGTACTCCAAAGCCCTTATAAAATCTAGATCTACAAACATGGCTTCGTCATCTCCTTTTTCTGCAAGTTTTACTTGATCTTCAAACCTTGACTTTTGATCTATAGGGTCATTTAATTCAGAATAAGCATTAGCCAGTTCTTTCCCGTTCACCATGAGCTCAAACCTTTCAGTTAGCTCGGGATTGTCTCTATGTTTTTTACACAAAGGAGACATTTCAACCGGATAATCAGTAATAAACGTAGGTTGAATGTAGTTAGATTCACATTTTTCACCAAAAATCTCATCAATTAACTTTCCTCTTCCCATAGATGATTCAGTAGCAATATCTAATTTTTTGCAGGTTTCTCTAAGCTCTAATTCGGACATCTTAGAAATATCAATTCCAGTGTGCTCTTTTATAGAATCTATCATAGAAATCCTCTTAAAAGGTTTTTTAAAACTTACGATTCCCTCTCCAATATTAACATCCGTCGTTCCCAAAACTTCTAAACAAATAAACTCCAACATTTCTTCAGTAAAATTCATCATCCAATGGTAGTCTTTGTAAGCAACGTACATCTCCATTTGAGTAAATTCTGGATTATGAGTCTTATCCATCCCTTCGTTCCTAAAGTCTTTTGCAAATTCATAGACTCCATCAAACCCTCCTACAATTAATCTTTTTAGGTACAATTCATTAGCAATTCTTAAGTATAAAGGAACATCTAGCGCATTGTGATGGGTAACAAACGGTCTTGCTGCAGCCCCACCTGGAATACTTTGTAAAATGGGGGTTTCAACTTCTATGTACTCTTTTTGAGAAAGGAATTTTCTCATGCTATTTATAATCTTAGACCGTTTAACAAAAGTTTCTTTCACATGATCATTTACAACAAGGTCAACGTATCTCCTTCTATATCTTAATTCTGGATCGTTAAAAGCATCATGAGTTACTCCTTCAGAGTCCTTTTTTGGCTGAGGAAGCGGTTTTAGAGATTTACTAAGAAGATGTATTTTTTCAACGTTTATTGAAATTTCTCCAACCATTGTTTTAAAAATCTTCCCTTCAATTCCTAAAATATCACCGAGGTCCAACCACTTCTTAAAGACATCATTATACATGGACTTGTCTTCACCAGGACAAATGACATCTCTATTTAAATATATTTGAATTCTTCCTTTAGCGTCTTGAAGAGTTCCAAAGCTAGCTTTACCTTGAATTTTTCTTCGCATGAGCCTTCCAGCAATTATAACTTTCTCATCCTCACTATATTTTTTTAGGATGTCAGCGGAATAATGTGTTGTTTTAAACTCTTCTGCTGGATATGGATTGATTCCATATGCAATAATTTTTTGAAGACTTTCTCTTCTGATCTGCTCTTGTTCTGAAAGCATAAATAATATATTCTAATTAAAGAAGGTGAATGAAGATTTTGTTACACTATTAGGATTAACGCACAACACTGGAACCATTAATTTATTCGCAACAATATCTTCCTGAAAAGAATTTTCTAGGATTCCTAAAATTGAATCGTCCTGAAGATTCATAATTGCAATTAAATCAGCATTAACTTTCACAGATATTTTAAAGATACCTTCTGACAAAGAGTGCCCTTTATCAACTAAATGAGATGAGTGCTTTACATTTTTTTCTTCTAGGTAATTACTTGCCCAAATTTGATTGGCTTTCAGTTTGTTTTTTGCAAAATCATCATTTCCGTCAAGGGTAACTATATGTACTTGAGAGTCAAAGTATTGGGCAATTTTAGCTACAAGTTCTATTTTTTGTTTAGTCTCTATATTTAAATCTAACGGAACAACAATGTGATTGTATCCTGTGTCTGTCATTAATTTTTCTTGGACTATAATCATTGGTACAGGAGAATTGGTTATGACTTTTAAAGCGTCGCTTCCTTTGATTTTTTGCCATCTACTTGCCCCATGAGTTCCCATAAAAATAAGAGAAATTCCTAATTCAGAAGCAACATCTCCAATATCATCAAATATGTTACCTATTCTGACTACTGTTTTAAAGGAGCAAGAGCTGTTAAATGATTTTCCTATAGAGGTCTCGGCCTCTAGCTTTTGTTTCGCTTTGTTAACTTCTTCCCTAGAGCTTACAACGTGAAGGAGCACAACCTCAGCATTAATAATGGTAGCAAATTTTACTGCATGTTGAATTGCAGAATGCGCAACATCAGTAAAGTCAGTTGGTACAAGTAATTTCGTATTCATATTTTAAATGATTTGTTATTTTTATTTAAAAAAAATGTCAATTATAAAATTAGGCTGTTTTCTCTTTTAGAGATTCATGTTCAACATTTCTAGCATCATCTGCAGAGGTAAGATCTTTCAATACAGCCCCCATTTTACAGTTTCCAGAGAATATTGCACCAGGCTCTATAGCTAATTTGTTAGTAGAGATTTCTCCTTGGAGTTTAGCAGTACTTTTCAGAGACAACAATTCATCTACTTCAATTGTACCATTTAATTTTCCCTCTAAATCAGCATTTTTACATTTAATATCTCCATCAATTTTTCCGGTTGGACCTAAGACTAGTCTACCTTTCACAGAAATTGTCCCCTTTACATAGCCGTCAATTCTAATATTAGAATCTGACTTAATATCTCCTTCTATATGAGTACCTTCAACTATTCTATTTAGCCTATCTGGTGACTGGTTGTTAGAATTTATCATACTTCTATCTGATTTGAATACCATAATATATTTTCACAAAGATACAAAAACCATGAAATTTTAAATTATTTATAAAATTTATTAAAAAACTTTAAATATTTCACACTATTTCTTTCACGGTAAAGTTCTTTTAAGTTTTCAGGTGATAAAACAAAAAACGTTTCATTTTTATAACTCTTGACGTTTCCTTTATTGACTTTAAATCCTAAATAATAATCCATAGCGCTTTGGCTATTTTCAAAGGATTTTACAAGAATTATTTGATCAGAGGTATTCAAAAATGTATTGGAAACTTTCAATTTCAAGTTGGAAAAATTGGACATATTAAAGTCGGCAATATTATTTTTTGCTTTATTAAGTTTAAAACCTCCTTTAGGGGCAATCATTATAAAGTAGTGAATTGTGTCAGCATTGTAGTTGAATTTCCAGTTTTCTTTGGCCATTAATTTACTAGCACTATTTATTTTAAGTGAATTAAGTACAGAAAGAGCCTGTTCTCCATAATCAGTTCCCATACACTTGTTAACTACTAATTTCAAAGTTTCTATTAGTTCATTATCATTCAAAGAACTGTCCATTAATTTCTTTAGTGTGTAAGCTTTTAAAATTCCGTATTGACAAAAAAGAAGATTACTAGAATCTTTTATTTTTTCGTTACAATTATTGAGAACAAAATTAAAATTACCAGATTGGAATTCTTTGTATAGTCCAGCATAAAACTTTTTTTCAAGATTTATAATGTTTTTAAAATTGCTTACACCTTGTTCTCCTAAAACCAATTTAGTATACTGGCTCTGTGGATACTTTTCTAATAACAACTTTTTCATTGCTGACCTTTGCTCTTCGTTATTTAAGATTTTGTAAATATTGTATAGCTCATATATAGAGGCAATGGATTCTTTGCTGGGTTGAAAATTTGTCACAATTCGTCGGAAATTCTTTTCAGCAGCTAAAAAATCTTCAGTTTCATAATGGTGTATTAACCCTAGATTGTATAGAGATAATAAAATGGAATCTTTCATTGACGACATTAAACTTTTATTATCACACGGTAAACTATTAAGAAGTTCGTCAAAAACGACATTATTTGACGAAAATGTAGCTGTTTCTTCTTCATTATCTACGAAAAGCGAAGCTCTAGACGACCTTCTCCAATTGTCTCCAAAGGTTAGTTTCCCCCATTTTTTTTCAAATTCATTTTTACCTCTTTCAACCAGTGATTGATCCCATATAAAAAAAGTTGCGTTTAGAACGCTGTTACTGTTTGGTATTGACAAACTTTTATTTGTAGAAGTAATTAGCGGAGAATTATCTTCCTTAGATTTTTGAGCTATTATTTGGTCAGCAATTTCGTATAATTTTTCAGTTTTTTCATCTTCTGAAAGTTTACAAATGCTAAATAAACTGTCGTTGTTTTCAACAGTTGAAGTATTTAAAAAAATATTATTTAAGAGTGAATATTTTTTTAAAATTTCTTTTTTATTTGGATATTTTTTATGGTTAATTTTCTGAATGGAATCGTAATAGAAAAAGGAATTGATGTAATCAGCATCAGCGTAAAATAGATCTCCCATTCTTTTCATAGATTTTATTTTTTGCAAAGGGTCATTAAAACTTAAATTGATTGATTTTTGTAGTTGTTCTATTGCTAAATCTCGCTCATTTTCTTTAAATGAAATTTCAGCTAAAGCAAAATATATTTGGTCAAAATATTCTATGTTTTTATCATCCTTAAGCATTTTCATGAGTTGCATTTTTATTGCTTTTGAATCTCCCTCACTAAAGGATAACGCCCTGTTTATTTTTGCTTGAAAAGCCATTTCATATTCTGGGTTGCTTTCAACTACCTTTTGATAATAATAAGAGGCTTTATTATTACCTTTGATATGATAAAGTTGAGCTAGTATAAAGGTTAAGCGAGTTTTAAATGATCTTTTGTATTTTTTATCGAGAGTAATTTCTAAATATTCTACCGCCTTATTATAGTTTTTACTCTTTATGTATAGGTCTCCAAGAGTTGGATATATTTCGTCTATAATTTCTTCTGGAATTTTTTTGTCAACTGAGGATAAATATTCTATTCTATTATCATAATTAAGTAAAAGATTGATTTTTTCTTTAAAAGTGATTTTTTTAGGTTTTTTTAGGTTTTTTTCTTGTTCGTCATATTTCACCAAAAGGTTTAATAAAATCTCTTCCGATTCATCGTATGCTTGCATCTCTAAAAGAACTTTAGCTTGCCAAAATATGCTTGAAAAGTAATTATCTTCTAAGGGGAATTTATTTTCAATGTACTGGAAAATCTTAAGTGCATTTGCAAAATCATGTTTATAATACCTTGTTTTTCCTAGTGTAAGCCAATTGTCATCAACATACTTCCCCCACTCAGCATTTCTGTATTTACCTTTTTTCTTATGAGGCATTCGATGTTTGAATACTACTAACTCACACTTCCTGTATGCTGTGTCCATAGGTGCGTACCAGTTTTTTGACTCCTCATTTGTAGTAAAAGGATAAATGGGGATAGTGGTGTTGTAATTTTCTTTACGAGATTTTAAAAAATCATTGTAAGTAGATTTAATGAGCTCGTTAGCGTTAAAAAACCCATTATATTTAGCATGCAAGTTGTGAAAACCTCTATGAATGACAGAGTTTTTTTCAGTTGAACATTGTATAACTAATAAGCTTATTAAAGCTAGGAAACTACTTTTAAATATTTTCATGAAATTTTCAATATGCAATATTAACCACAATCTGTAAAACTTATTGTTATACTTGTCTATTCTTTATGGTTTTAGAAGTAATTAGCTATATTTTTAATTAATTTGTAATAATTAAAAGATTAATGAATAAATCAAAAGAGTCAAAGTCGAAATTTAAAAAGTGGATTTATAATCTTCAACAAACAAGAAGAATTTTGGTTTTAGACGAGGGGAGTTTTGAAGAAAAAAGAAACTTTACCACCTCAAAATTTTCTTTAATTATCTTTATTTTATTTTCAATTATTGTTTTTTCTTTTCTTGTATTTGCCACAATATCTTATACGTCTTTAAAAACCTTTATTCCTGGCTATCCTAATCCAACTACTCAAAAAGAGTTAATTGACAAAAACATCACCCTTGATCAAAAGCTCATGGAGCTGGTAGAAAAAACGAACAAAGAAGAACAATATTTAAATAACATACAGAAAATTCTTAATGGAGGAGTTCCAAATAATAGCGATACGGTCGCTAAAGTATTTAAACCTCAAAAAATCAATAATAAGCAATCGCTTACAGCTTCTGAAAAAACAATCATAGATAAGGTTAGTAAAAGAGAGAAATACGATATTGATGTAATTCATGGAGGAGCCTTGACCAGAGACGTTCTACCTGAACTACTATTATTTCCACCTATTGTTGGCGACATAACTAACAAAATGAATATTTCTGAAGGACATTTTGGTGTCGATGTTATTGCTCCAAAGAACGAAGTTGTTGTAGCCATATTAAAAGGTACAGTTGTATATCAAAACTGGTCACCCACAGATGGTCATGTTGTACATATTCAACATAAGAACAACCTCTTGTCAATTTACAAACACAATTCAGAAGTTTTAAAAAAAATAGGAGACTATGTGGATGCAGGTGAACCGGTATCAATTGTTGGAAACAGTGGAGAACACTCAACAGGACCTCATTTACACTTCGAGCTTTGGCACAATGGATATCCAATCAACCCTGAAAAATTCATCAATTTTAAATAAAGTTTTTTTCTTAAGTTCATTATATGTAAATTTGTCAGCTATTTTGTAGAATGAAAATTTTAAAATATTTTAATATTCCATTCTCAAGCCTTAAACTTGGGTCTAATATTTTCAACTTCGAAATAGAAAAAACGTTCTTTGAAGCTTTTAATTATACCCGTTATGATGATTGTAACATTAAGCTACATCTCGATTTTAAAAAAGAAAACATGTTAATGGATTTAAAATTTACTTACGTTGGCAAAATTTTTATTTCTTGTGACAGATGTTTAGAAAATGTCGCCGTTGAATTCAACAGTAACTTCAGTAATGTTTTGAAATTCAGCCATAGTGTTGAAGAGACGACTAACAACGGAGTTACCTATTTACCTTACGAAAGTTATGATTACAATGTGGCACAAGTATTTTACGAACATGTAGTTTTAAACACACCAAAAAAAATACTTCATCAAGAAAACCAGTGTGATCCCAAGCAAATTGAACTTATGAATCTGTTTTCAAAGTCAGGAAAAGAAGTCGAGTACGATAGCAGATGGAATAAATTAAAAGATTTAAAAAACAAGTAAAAAATATTATAAACAAACAGTTATGGCACATCCTAAAAGAAAACAGTCCAAAACAAGAAGAGATAAGAGAAGAACTCATTATAAGGCTTCAACGCAGCAGTTAGCAACTTGTCCTACTACTGGTGAAACTCACCTGTATCATAGAGCTCATTGGTCGGAAGGGAAACTTTACTACAAAGGTAAAGTGGTGATGGAAAAAGAAGCGGTAGCTTAATTTTTCTTATTTGAAAATAGGAATAGATATTATGGGCGGAGACAACGCCCCAGATGCTAACCTACGCGGTGCTTATTTGGCGTCTAAAGAACTTAGTGATTCTGAAAAAATTGTTTTAGTTGGGGACAAAGATTTAGCAATAAAATGGTTCTCATCTAACAACATCGACAGCTCAATATTCGAATACATCCATGCAGATGAAGTTATTCATATGAATGAGCATGCAACAAAAGCAATCAGAAAAAAACCCAATAATAGTATTTCAGTAGGCTTTAGAGCATTAAAAAGCAAAGAAATTGATGTCTTTTCCAGCTCTGGAAATTCTGGAGCAATGTTGGTAGGAAGTATGTTTTCTATAGGCCCCATTAAAGGAGTTATTAGGCCAGGCATCACATCTGTATTACCCAAAGAAAACGGTGGTGTAGGTCTCATATTAGACGTTGGTGTAAATGCAGACTGTAAACCAGATGTTCTTTTTCAGTTTGCAATTTTAGGAAGTTTATTTGCAGAAAATGTTTATAACATAAAAACACCTAAAGTTGGACTTTTAAACATTGGAGAAGAAAAAGGAAAAGGAAATCTATTAACCCAGGCAACCTACCAGCTACTAGAAGACAATGAGGATATTAATTTCATCGGAAATGTCGAAGGAAGAGATCTTTTTAACGATAAAGCAGATGTAATCGTTTGTGATGGTTTTACAGGAAATGTAGTTTTAAAATTAGCAGAATCTTTTTATACCTTAATGAAGAAAAAGCAATTATCAGATGCTTATTTTGATAGATTTAACTATGAAATTTACGGTGGCACTCCAGTGCTTGGTGTAGATGGAAATGTATTGATAGGCCACGGAATTAGTAACGAACATGCGGTAAAAAACATGCTCTTATTAGGAAAAGATTTAATTAATTCTCAACTTAATTCCAAAATTAAAACTGCTTTTAAATGAATAGACCAACTGCTGCCATCACCGCTGTTCATGGTGTTGTCCCTGAAAAGGTATTATCCAATAAGGATTTAGAAAAGATGGTGGACACCAACGATGAATGGATAGTTTCCAGAACCGGTATTAAGGAAAGACGAATTGTTGAGGATGGTCAAACGCTTTCGGATATGGGAAGCGATATAGTTAAAGAAATTTGTAAAAAAAGAGGTATTTCTCCACTAGAAATTGATATGGTAATTGTTGGGACGGTTACAGCAGATCACCGATTTCCTAGTGCATCAAACATTATCTGTGATAAAAGTGGTGCTAAAAACGCATGGGGTTTTGATTTAAGTGCAGCTTGCTCAGGATTCATTTATACTTTAGTAACAGGCCAGCAATTTATAGAGAGTGGTAGGTACAAAAAAGTAATAGTTATTGGTGCTGATATAATGTCTTCTATTGTAAGTTACAAGGACAGAAATACATGTATCATTTTTGGTGATGGAGCTGGCGGTGTTTTACTTGAGCCTAATTTAGACGGATTCGGTGTAATCGATTCAATATTAAAAGTTGATGGCTCTGGTAGAGACCTATTGATCCAAAAAAACGGGGGTTCTGCTTTCCCTATAACTAAAGAAAATGTTGAACATCCAGACATGTATGTTTTTCAAGAAGGAAGGTCAGTTTTTAAGTTTGCTGTAACCAACATGGCAGATGTTTCTGCTGAAATAATGGCAAAAAACAATTTAAAAGGAGAAGATGTTGATTGGTTAGTACCTCATCAAGCAAATCTCAGAATTATTGATGCTACGGCCAATAGAATGGGACTCTCTAAGGAAAAAGTTATGATCAATATTGAAAAATATGGTAATACAACTTCGGGGACTATTCCACTTTGCATTTGGGAGTGGGAAAAGAAGTTGAAAAAGGGAGACAATATAATATTAGCTGCTTTTGGTGGAGGGTTTACATGGGGAAGTGTTTATTTAAAATGGGCATATTAACGACCTTTATAACTAATTAATTCATTTTTATTTTAGATTTACATAATATTTAATTTTTTCATATGAATGTTAATGAGATTCAAGATTTAATCAAGTTCGTTGCCAAAGCCGGTGTTAACGAAGTAGAAATTGAGAAAAAAGATTTCAAAATTGTCATTAAATCTGATTACATGGCAAAAAAGAAAACCAATTTTAAAGAAGAAACTAAAATTGTACAACAGATTAGCCCTGTAGGCACAATTGCGCCAGCAGCTATTGCTGCACCAGCACCGTTACCGGAACCGATAGTTACAATTGAGAAAAAATCGAAACAACCAGTTGAAGATGATAATCTGATTACTGTTAAGGCTCAAATGATAGGAACTTTTTACAGATCTCCGTCCCCAGATAAACCACCTTTTGTTGAGGTTGGTACTCTAATAAAGCCTGGAGATAAATTATGTATTATTGAGGCAATGAAACTGTTTAATGAAATTGAATCCGAAGTTTCAGGTAAAATAGTAAAAGTGCTTACTGACGATATTACTCCTGTTGAGTTTGACCAACCACTCTTTTTAGTAGACCCTTCTTAATCTAAAAGAAAATCTAACTTATGTTTAAAAAAATTTTAGTTGCCAATAGAGGTGAAATTGCACTTCGTGTAATAAGAACTTGCAAAGAGATGGGAATTAAAACAGTTGCTGTTTATTCTACCGCTGATAAAGATAGTTTACATGTTAAATTTGCTGATGAAGCAGTTTGTGTTGGTCCACCATCTAGTTCAGAGTCTTATTTAAAAATTCCAAATATTATTTCTGCTGCTGAAATTACTAATGCAGACGCTATACACCCTGGTTATGGTTTTCTTTCTGAAAATTCCAATTTTTCAAGAATTTGCCAAGAACATGAAATTAAATTTATTGGGGCATTACCAGAACAAATAGATTCCATGGGAGACAAAGCATCTGCTAAGGAAACAATGAAGAATGCAAAAGTCCCTACTATACCTGGTTCAGTTGGGTTATTAGAAAATTTGAAAGCTGCGAAAAGTACAGCAAAAAAAATTAAATACCCTGTAATGTTAAAGGCAACAGCTGGTGGTGGTGGTAAAGGGATGAGGCTTTGCTGGGATGAAAAAGAGCTTGAAATTGGTTGGGAATCAGCGAGAATAGAAGCTGCTGCTGCTTTCGGAAATGACGGGATGTATATGGAAAAATTCATTGAGGAACCTCGTCATATTGAAATTCAAATTGCAGCTGATCAGTTCGGAAAAGTTTGTCATTTATCAGAAAGAGATTGTTCTATTCAAAGAAGGCATCAAAAGTTAGTTGAGGAAACACCGTCTCCATTTATGACCGATAAATTGAGAAAATTAATGGGAGAAGCAGCTAAAAAAGCAGCTAAGGCAGTAAATTATGAAGGTGTAGGAACGGTTGAATTTTTGGTAGACAAGTTTAGAAATTTCTACTTTATGGAAATGAATACCAGAATTCAAGTAGAACATACCATAACAGAAGAGGTGATTAATTACGATCTTATTAAAGAACAGATTAAAATTGCCTCAGGACATAAAATTTCAGGCAAAGATTATTTTCCTGAGATGCACGCTATTCAATGTAGAATAAACGCAGAGGACCCTCATAAAGATTTTATCCCATCTCCAGGTAGAATAACGAATTACCATTCTCCGGGAGGTCATGGCATCAGAATTGATACACATGCTTATGCAAATTACATGATACCCCCTTACTATGACTCTATGATTTCAAAGCTTATAACTGTTGCACAGACAAGAGAGGAAGCCATTCAAAAAATGAAGAGAGCATTAGATGAGTATATCATAGAAGGTGTTAAAACCACCATTCCATTTCATCAACAACTTTTAGAAAACGAAAAGTTTTTAAAAGGTGATTTCACTACTAAGTTTATGGATGATTTTGAAATCAAGTCTTAATTAGTCAGTTCAAAAAGCTGGACATTTGCGGCATTTATAGTTTTAATATTTGCTGCAGTAAAAATTAAATTCTCTTTTTTTTCTTTTAGAAATACTCCCTTTTTATTCATTTGAATATATTTAAGTACTTTGGTAAAAGCTTCGGATTCAAAATAATTACTGTGTGTAGTTGTAAATTTTCCTACTAATTTATTTTGTTTGATAATCAATTTTTCAAAGCCTATTTGCTTTGCAAGTTCTCTTAGTTTTAAAGTCTCTATTAACTCAGAGGTTTCTGAAGGAATTTCCCCAAATCTATCTTTTAATTCTTCTTTAAAAGCTCCTTGAGCTTCTTTATACGAAAGTTGGTCAATTCTTTTATATAAAGTCAGTCTTTCATTTACATCGTTTACATAATCGTCAGGTATAATAAGAGATAAGTCCGTTTCTAAAATACAATCGGTTACAAATTTTTTATTTGCTAATTCGTCAGAAAAAAGGGTTTTGAACTCATTTTCTTTTAGTTCTTGAATGGCTTCATCAAGTATTTTTTGATAGGTGTCAAATCCAATATCGTTAATAAACCCACTTTGATTAGCCCCTAACAAATCTCCTGCTCCTCTAATATCAAGATCTCTCATAGCTATATTAAATCCGCTTCCTAAGTCAGAATATTGTTCAATGGCGTTTAATCTTTTTCTTGCCTCGGAAGATAAGTGTTGTGGTGGCGGTGTAAATAAGTATGCAAATGCTTTTTTATTAGACCTACCAACTCTGCCTCTTAATTGATGTAAATCACTTAACCCAAAATGATTAGCATTATTTATAATTATGGTATTTGCATTGGGGATATCTATACCAGATTCTATAATTGTAGTTGCAACAAGTACGTCGTAGAGTCCGTCCATAAAATCTAGTATTATAGCTTCAAGTTTTTTTCCTTCCATTTGGCCATGCCCAATCGCAATTCTGGCATTTGGACATATACGAGATATCATTCCAGCAATCTCTTTAATATTTTGAACTCTGTTGTGAACGAAAAAGACTTGACCTTCTCTATCAAGTTCATAATTAATAGCTTCTTGAATAGTGTTTTCTGAAAAAGTTTGGACTATTGTTTCAACCGGAAATCTGTTTTGAGGAGGTGTTTTTATTATGGAAAGATCTCTGGCATTCATCAAGCTAAATTGTAATGTTCTTGGAATGGGAGTTGCCGTTAGGGTTAGTGTATCTACATTAACTTTGATATTTTTAAGTTGATCTTTCACTCCAACACCAAATTTTTGTTCTTCATCTATAATCAATAATCCAAGATCTTTGAAAAATACATCTTTCCCGATTAACCTATGGGTTCCAATTAAGATGTCAATTTTACCAGTTTTTACACCTTCTAATGTTGTTTTTATATTTTTAGAAGATTTAAACCTATTGATGTAGTCTACATTGCATGGAAAATCCTTTAAACGTTCCGAAAAAGTTTTGTAATGTTGAAACGCAAGTACAGTTGTTGGTACCAGGATAGCAACTTGTTTATTGTCGGCAACAGCTTTAAAAGCAGCTCTTATTGCTACTTCAGTTTTACCAAAGCCAACATCACCACAAACCAATCGATCCATAGGAACAGGTTGTTCCATATCTGACTTTACAGCTGCAGTTGAAGACAGTTGGTCGGGAGTATCCTCATATATAAAAGAAGCTTCCAACTCATTTTGTAAATAGGTGTCAGGTTGAAACTCGAATCCTTTTTGGACTTTTCTTTTGGCATAAAGCTGTATTAAGTCAAATGCAACTTCTTTAATTGTTTTTTTTGCCTTTTGTTTAGCTAAAGACCAAGCAGGTGAACCCAACTTATTTAAAGTAGGCGTAGTTCCGTCTTTGCCAGAAAACTTGCTTATTCTGTGCAGAGAATGGATACTTACGTATAGAATATCTCCGCCTTTGTAAATAAGTCTAATTGCTTCTTGTTCTTTTCCTTGAACATCTATTTTCTCTAATCCCGAAAATTCTCCTATTCCATAATCTATGTGTACTACAAAATCTCCTTTTTGTAAGTCGTAAATTTCTTTTAGTGTAAAAGTTTCCTTTGATTTTGTGATGCTTTTTTTAGCATTAAACCTATGGTATCTCTCAAAAATTTGATGATCTGTAAAGACGACAAGCTTTTCGTTATGGTTGATGAAACCTTGATAAAGACCAATAGAAACGAAACTGCATAAATCTTCTTTTTCTAATTCTACAAAGATGGATCTTAATCTATTTAGCTGAGATTCCTGATCAGAACATATGTAAATAGTATAATTTTCACTTTTCCATTCTTCCAATTTCTCCACCAACAAGTCAAAATTTTTGTTGAAAGCAGGTTGCGGTGTTGAATTAACATCAATTTTCACAGCGCTTTTTGAATCTATAAGTCTATTCCATTCAACGGTGAAATAATCGTCGATTTTAGTTAAAAAATCCTTTGGAGATAAATACATTTCAATTGGCAAAGCAACAGCATCTTTATCATTCAGCTTATCATAAACTTTATTTGAAATTTCAAATCCTTGCTCCATTTTCTTTTGTGCAACTTCAAGATCTTTCCCCCAAATAGTGGTGTTTTTCGGTAGATGGTCTAAAAAAGAAACTTTGTTCTTTGCTAGTTGCGGATTGTTAATGTTGGGAACAATTTTAATTTTATTTAAAGTTGTAGTTGAAAGTTGATTAGTAGGATCAAATTCTCTTATAGAGTCAATTTCATCTCCAAAAAGCTCCACTCTGAAAGGTAATTCGTGGTGATATGAAAAAACATCTATTATCCCTCCTCTTACAGCAAATTGTCCGGGTTCATAAACATAGTCTACTTTTTCAAAATCTAAATCAATTAACAATTCGTTTATTAAGTCCAGCTCTAATTCTTCTCCCACAGAAATGGATATTATATTTTGTTGTAATTGTTTTTTTTCAATTACTTTTTCAATTATTGCTTCTGGATAAGTAATAATAATAAGTGTTTTTCTTTTTTTATCTAAAGAATCTATAGCTTCAGTTCTCTGTAAAATACTCGTAGGATCTGAATCCATAATTTGGTAAGGTCTTCTGTAAGAGGCAGGATAAAAAAGTAAGGTGACCCCCTTTTCGTCTGCTAAAAGATTTTCAAAGTCGTTAAATAGATATAGAGCTTGTTCTTTTTCTGGTAATATGAATAGATGGTTCCCGTTTTGTTTTCTAATAATGCTACAACTGAGAAAGGATAAGTAAGATCCAGAAATGTTTTTTAAAGATATTCCAGAATCATTTGTCCAAGAGTCTATTAATTTTGAAAAGGTACTTGAAGAAGAAATACTCCTAATTATGTCATTTTGATTCACCTGCTAAAATTTCTTCCAAATGATTAACCATTGATTTAGAACCTACAAAAAATGGAACTCTTTCATGAAGATCTGAAGGAATAATATCCATTATTCTTTGAGTTTCTGAAATTGCTCTTCCACCAGCCTGTTCTACTAAAAAGGCTAGAGGAGCACATTCATAGGTTAGTCTTAATTTACCTTTTAAATTCTTAGTATTGGATGGGTACAGGTAAATCCCACCTTTTATTAAATTTCTATGAAAATCTGCTACCAACGAACCAATGTATCTCGAAGTGTAATTACTTTTATTTTGCTCTGATTGACAATAGCTAATATAATCACGTACAGGTTGTTTAAATTGGTTCAAGTTACCTTCATTTACAGAGTAAATCTCCCCCATGTCAGGTATTTTCATATCAGGATTAGATAAAAAGAAAACACCTATACTTGGATCAAAAGTGAACCCATTAACACCTTTTCCCGTTGTGTAAACAAGCATCGTAGAAGATCCATAAATGATGTATCCCGAAGCAACTTGATTATTCCCACTTTGTAAAAAGTCCTTCATTTCCACAGGACTACCTTTTTTAGACTGCCTTTTATAAACGCTAAAAATAGTACCAACGGAAACATTTACATCAATATTCGAGGAGCCGTCTAACGGATCTATTAACACAACATATTTTGCATCATTATTTACATTATCGTTAAAGGCAATAAAAGAATCGTTTTCTTCAGAAGCAACCCCACAGATGACTCCTCTGGCAGATAATGCATTAATAAAAGTATCATTAGCAAAAACATCTAATTTCTGTTGGTCTTCACCTTGTACATTCTCTCTACCAGCAGAACCTAATATTTCCTTTGCTAATCCAGCTTTGTTGATTTGATGACTTAAAATTTTTGAAGCTAATTTTATGGCGCTCAAAATTTTAGAAAGTTCTCCAGTAGAACCTGGGAAATTATTTTGTGATTCGACTATGAATTCACCAACAGTGACATTTTTCATTCAATATTTATGGTTGAAATTAATAATTGCCCACAAGATAGTAAAGGATCTAATACCCTAAATTTTAAATTAAAAAAAAACATGAAACATTTGCCTTAGTGTTTCAAATACACTATCTTTTTAGCGTATTTTAAAATTAAATTATTTATGACATCTGCTAAAAAAAGGTCTTTAAACGAAATTCGCCAAACTAAAGATGCCTATTATATCGCCCCTGATTGGAACATCAACAATACTACAAATCAAGTTGTCGAAAGTTATTTTAGTTCATCAAATAATGAAATAAACTCTAAAAACTACCATAAATTTCTTTCTTTTTTAGAAGAAAGAGGATATCAGATTTCCAAGAAATAAGTTTTGAAATCCTTTGGAAGTAAGTTAAATTTTATTTTTCTTTTTGTTGTAGTTCTCATTTTATTATTTGGAAATAAACCCTACGATTTAGAAAATATTGATGTATCCGCCATAGATAGTGGAGATACTGCTTGGATGATCATTTCTTGCGCTTTTGTTTTATTAATGACTCCTGGTTTAGCCTTCTTTTACGGGGGAATGGTAAACATTAAAAATATTATATCAACAATGTTACAAAGCTTTGTAGCTCTAGGTGTGATTAGTGTTATTTGGGTGCTAGTTGGTTTTAGTTTAGCTTTTGGAGATAGTTATTATGGAATAATAGGCAATCCAATAACGTATTTTAATTTTCAAAATGTTACTTTAAATCCTCATCCAGACTTTGGACCAACAATTCCATTTTTATTATTTGCTTTTTTTCAGTTGAAATTTGCCATAATTACTCCAGCAATTATTTCTGGAAGTTTTGCAGAGAGAATTAGGTTTAGAAGTTATATTTTATTTATGTTGTTATTTACCATATTTATTTATTCTCCTTTGGCTCACATGACATGGCATCCAGAAGGAATTTTTAGAAGGTGGGGAGTCCTAGATTTTGCAGGTGGAACTGTGGTTCATATGTCAGCAGGGCTTGCAGCTTTATCAGGGGCTATTTTTTTAGGTAAAAGAAAAAAAATGAAAGAAAAGCCAGCAAATATTCCATTTGTAATTCTTGGAACAGGATTGCTGTGGTTCGGTTGGTTTGGGTTCAACTCTGGGTCTGCTTTGGGCGCAAATTTTGATGCAGTTGTTGCGTTTGCAAATACTAATTTAGCATCCGCAACTTCTATGATCACTTGGATTTTTTACGACAGATTTACAAATAAAAAAATGTCTGCCTTAGGAGCTTGTATTGGAGCTATTGTAGGATTGGTTGCTATTACTCCAGCTGCAGGATTTGTTACTCTAGGTCAAAGTGCATTTATAGGCTTTATTGCAGCAATAGTAAGTAATGTTGCTATTCGTATAACCAAAAAATCTAAAATCGATGACACATTAGATGTTTTTCCGTCTCATGGTGTGGGAGGAATAGTCGGAATGCTGTTAACAGCTATTTTTGCTAACGAAGTCGGCTTAATTCATGGAAATTATGAAGTTTTTTTGTATCATATTCTTGCTGTAATAATTGTCAGTGTTTTTACTCTCTTTATGAGCTTTTTACTTTATAAGGCAGTAAATTTAATGATGCCACTCAGAGTAAGAGAAGATCAAGAAGAAAGAGGATTAGACGCTTCGCAGCATGGTGAATTATTTTCTTAGTTTTTTCAATAATAGAATATATTTGTTTTAATTAAGGTAGTTAAATAAATATAATTGAGTAAAATTTTCAAATTTGGCGGCGCTTCTATTAAAAGTACAGAAGCAATAATAAATCTAAAAAACATTGTTTTAACCAACGAGTTTGGACTTAGTGTAATTGTTGTTTCAGCAATCGATAAGACCACCAACAAATTAGAAGAAGTTTATAAATATTTTATAAGCGGAGACCAAAAATCTGCTCTACAAAAAGCAAGTAATTGTATTGAATCACATAATAAAATTATTGAAGGATTATCTTTATATAATAGTCAATTTAAAAAACATTTTAATAGTTTAGCTGATGAGTTGTTAAACTTTATTGTAACCAAAAAAGAAATAGATAATGAACAATGTTATTCCAAAATCGTTTCTTACGGTGAACTATGGTCTACATCGATAATTTCCTATTATCTAAATGCAGAGGGCATTAATAATCAATGGTTAGATGCACGTAAAGTAATTAAAACTACAGGATCTTTTGTAGAAGGAAAAGTTAATTGGCAGGAATGCTCAAAACAGATTAAGAACAGCTGTTCTAACGACATTATTTCAGTAACACAAGGTTTTATAGCAAGTAATTCCAATAATGAAGTAACTACTTTAGGTCGGGAGGGGAGTGATTTTTCTGCTGCAATTTTTGCTTGGTGTTTAGATAGTCAAGAAGTTTTAATTTGGAAGGACGTAGACGGTCTTTTGAACGCTGATCCAAAATGGTTTAAACAAACTGAAGTTTTAACTAGTATTTCCTTTAAAGAAGCTGTAGAACTCTCTTATTTAGGAGCATCAGTTATACATCCAAACACCATAAAACCACTACAAAATAAAAATATAAACCTTAGGATTAAATCCTTTTTAAACCCTTCATTAATGGGAACCCTAATAAGTGAAATTGGTGATAACGACGGACAAACACCTTCTTTTATTTATAAGCCGAATCAAATACTATTTTCTATATCAACTAAAGACTATTCTTACGTCTTCGAAGAGCATATTAGTGAAATATTTGGAATTTTTTCAACCCATGGTTTAAAGGTTCATTTAATGCAAAACTCTGCGTTAAGTTTCTCAGTCTGCGGCATTATTAATAGCCATGAATTAAGTAATTTAATCAACGTACTTAAGGAAAATTACAAAGTAAGATTCAACGAAAAAGTAGATTTAATAACGGTTAGGCATTATAATAACACAAAATTACCAGATTTTTTAATGTCTAAAGAAGTGATATTATCACAAAAGACTAGAAATACATTGAGGTTTGTTTTGAAAAACGATTAATCATTTTTTATAAATAACTTTTTTGAGAAATTACATTTAAATAACTTATTAATCAGAAAAACAATCCCCCCATTTTGATAGTGCTTTTAAAACAGGTTTTAATGCTTTACCCTTTTCGGTAAGTATATAGTGCTTAGTTTTTTTATTTGTTATTACATCATTTCTTGTTAGAATACCTTTCATTTCTAAATTTTTTAATCGAGCTGCTAAAATATTAGTAGCTATATTTTCCTTAGAGTTGGACAAGTCTTTAAAAGTTTTTTTATTAAAGAAAAGTAAATCTCTTACTATAACAAGAGACCATTTATCACCCACTAAATCAAGTGAGCAACTTAGAGGACAATTAGATCTAAATTCCATATGAATCATATTACGTCAAAATTTTATTAAGTGAGGGTTCGGTCTTTAATATTTTTTATAAGCTCACAAATAATGTGCAGATTAAAAAAAGGTTAATCTGTAATAATAATATTCAAATTTTATTAAAGAAATCAACATAACAATTAACATATGTTAATTTATTCGATATCATTTAACATATGAGGTATCTATTTTCAAAAATTTGTTGAAGTTTTTGTTGTAAAACAGAACTAATTTGGATTTTATATGATTTTTTGGCTTCTCAATTTTTTAATTAAAATCATTGTTACGTAATTATTTTTTTATAATTAATTAAAACCTATGGTCTTCAAATTTACATTGAACATTATTAGAAACAATATAAATTGATTTAAATTTAAAATTATTTTTTATAAAAATTTTCACACTTTGTGTATAAAGTACAATATTAATTTTTTAAATTGCTTAAAAATTACTAAATGATTAAGAAGATTTTATTTTTCGTAATATTAATTACCTCATCAAGCTTATTCTCACAATCAAGTACCATTACCGGTTTAATAATTGATGATGCATCAGGACTTGGAATCCCGTTTGCAACTATACAAATAAAAGATACGGACAAAGGCACTACTTCAGATGTCAACGGGAAATTCAGTATTGAAGCTGAAAACAACCAAATTTTAATTGTAAAAATGGTAGGTTATATTGCTCAAGAAATGTTGGTTGATGGCTCGGGCAACTTTGACATAACTATGAAGAATGAGACTTTGAAGGAAATGGTAGTAGTTGGTTACGGTTCTCAAGAGTCAGAAGATGTTACTGGATCTATTGTTCAGGTGGATTCTAAACAAATAATGCAAACTGCTGTAGCAGGAGCTGCAGATGCATTACAAGGAAGAGCTGCAGGTGTCGAAGTTGTAAATAGTAACGGCTCACCAGGTTCTAATACGGAAGTTAGAATTAGAGGATTAGGTTCTATTAATGGGTCCCCTGTCCTTTATGTAGTAGATGGAATGCCGCTTGATGGGTCTGCTGTTAACGCAATAGCTCCACAGGATATAGCTACAATCGATGTCTTGAAAGATGCCTCAGCCGCATCAATTTACGGAGCTAGAGCAGCTGGTGGAGTAATTTTAATAACAACTAAAAGAGGTGAAAGTGGCAAGCCTAAAGTTTCTTTTGATAGTTATTACGGTGTTCAATCTCTAATTAAGAAAATGGATATGATGAATGGCCCTCAAAATGCAAGAGCCTTTAATTATTCAGACTCAGTAAGAGGAGAAACTCCAGATTCTGATTTTGCAGATCCAAGTTCAATGACCAGTACTGATTGGCAAGATCTTTTATTTCCTGGAGGAGCTATATACAATGCACATTTAAATATTTCTGGGGGGTCTGAAAAGGCTACCTATTCTGTTTCTCTGGATTATTTTGATGAAAAAGGAGTAGTGCCGTCTACATTTTACAAGAGATATTCATTTAGAAATAATTTAGATTTTAAAATTTCTGATAAAATTAAAGTAGGTACGAGCATGAGTTTGGTAAGAGATGGAGGTAAAGGAACTTCATTTAATGGTGATAGGCCAGAAAACAGTATTCTTCTAGCTGCCATGTCTCTTGACCCTACCATTACTCCAACAACTCCATATACAACTTTACCAGACACTTTATCATTGGTTCCTGAAGATCATGAATTTTACAGTGCTAACGACTCTTTGGCCTGGAACAATACTCCGAGAGGAAATACAGGTAATCCGTTAGCTGCTTTATACAGAAATGGTACTAAATATGGAATGACGTGGACTGACAAATTGCTTACTAACAATTATTTAGAATATAAGCCTTTTGAATGGTTAACCTTAAAAACTATTATTGGTTGCGATTACTCGGTTCAAAACGGATGGTACTACAATCCAATTTTTTACATAGATGCAACAGATAAAAATGACATTGATGGATTAGGAAATAATTACAATAAATGGTTTTCTTGGAACTGGGAAAACACAATACAAATCGATAAAAGTTTTGCTGACCACAAAATATCACTTTTGGGAGGAACCTCAGCATACGACTGGGACAATAGAAATTATGGATTTAGTAAGTCTTATTTAGGAGGCTCTGTAAATAATGAGATTTCGTCCAATATGCTTTTAAGTAATACAGGTACTATTAATACAGCATATAATGAGGGCTACAGCGGATTTAGTTACAGAAGATATGCATCCATCTTTGGAAGACTAAACTATGAATACAACGATCTTTATTTCTTAACAGCAACAATTAGAAGAGACGGGTCTTCGAGATTTGGATCTGCAGAAAAGTTTGGTATTTTTCCTGGGTTTTCAGCAGGATGGAAAATTCATAATGAATCATTCTTTAAAAGTTTTCAGGAAAAAAATAGTCTAGATTTTATAAGTTTTTTAAAATTTAGAGGAGGTTATGGACAAATTGGTAATAGTGAACCTGCAGGAGATTTTGCTTATAAAGGCACAACATCTATTAATAGCAGCGCAGTCATTTTTGGTCCTGACGGAACACAAAATCAAATATCTGGTTCTACTGTAGATTTTGTTCCTAATCCTTATTTAAGGTGGGAAACAATCGGGATGACTAATCTTGCTTTAGATGCTGGGTTCTTTAAAAATAAACTGTGGATTACCGCTGAATATTATGTAAAAACAACTACGGATATGATTATGGGGAATCCAAATATCCTGTCTGCTTGGGGTGTGGGCGGCGCTGCAAATACCAATATTGGCTCCATGGAAAACAGAGGTTTTGATTTTAGTTTAAGTTATCAGAAAATGGAAGGGGAGTTTAACTATTCTATATCCACTAATATAAGTAGAGTTTCAAATAAAATTATTAAATTATTAGGAGACGAAAATTATGCTATTCAAGGTGGAAGTTTTCATGCTATGGAATACTATACAAAAACTATTATTGGAAGCCAGGTTGGAGATTTTTGGGGATATGAAGTTGATGGAATTTTCCAATCGCAGGACGAAGTAGATGTATTAACTTATACAGACGAAAATGGAGCAACACAACAAACTTACGGCCCCACTGTAGGAGCAGGAGACTATAGATTTGTAGATCAAAACAAAGACGGACAATTAAATGAGGACGATAAAGTAACAATAGGTTCTCCTTACCCAGATTTCACAATGGGGATGACTGGAGACTTTTCTTACAAGGGATTTGATTTAAATATATTCATGTACTGGAATTATGGAAATGACATATTCAATACTGTGAAAGTATTTACTGAGACACCTTACGAGCAAACCAATATGTCTAGTTATATGCTAACGGATGCTTGGAGACCCGATAATACGGATGCAACAATCGCTCAGCTAGGTGGTGATAGACAAAATAATTATGCAAGATCTTCCAATGCTTTTATTGAAGATGGATCTTTTTTAAGATTCAAAAATATATCGTTGGGTTATACGATCCCAGAAACAGTTTCTAGAAAGGCTAACATAGAGAAATTAAGAGTTTATGTAGCACTTCAAAACTACTTTACTATTTCTAAATATTCTGGTAGGGACCCAGAATTAGGTAGTACTTGGGGAGTATTTGTTCAAAAAGCAGATTTAGGAAATTATACCATACCCAAAACATTAAACTTTGGAATTAACGCAACATTTTAAATAAAATATTATGAAAAATTTAAAAAGACTTATTTGTTTTATTATTGTTTTTACTGCTTCTTCTTGCAGTAAAGATTGGCTAGAATTAGATCAACCAGGAAACAATGATAAACCTTATTTTGTTGATGAATCTACTGCTTTCGAGGCAGTAGTTGCAGCTTATGATGTACAAGCCTGGAGAATGAATGTAGTCACTCTTTGGGCAGTTGGTTCGGTTATGTCGGATGACGCAGTTAAAGGTGGAGAAAGTCCAGGAGACCAGCAAGGAATGTATGATTGTATGAACTTTAATGCTACACCAAATACGGATGTACCGTCATGGATATGGGGAGATATGTATAGAATGATTGCCAGAGCAAGTTTTGCAATTGATATCATGATTGAAAAAGATGCAAATGATGAATATGCACTACCTATGAATGAGGCCAAAAGAAACAGATACATTGCAGAATGTAGATTTCTTAGAGGCTACGCTTATTTTAGACTGGTTAGAAATTTCGGTGGTGTTATGTTATATACTTCTGCTGAAGATGATGGAACTACTCACGGATCAGATTTATCAAATGTTAGAGCTACTACTGCTGAGGTATATACCCAAGTAGAAGCAGATTTACTTTTTGCTTCTCAATATCTACCAGCAACAGTCCCAATGGCTGAACAAGGTAGAGCAACTAAGGGTGCTGCAGACGGTATTTTAGCAAAAGCGTATCTATATCAACAAAAATGGGGACAAGCTAAAACGTATTGTGAAGCAGTTATGAATTCTGGCATATATGGTTTAGAGCCTAATTACGCTGATATTTTTTCTTCATCAAAACAATGGGGTCAAGAAGTAGTTTATTCTTTGCATATGGTCGAAGACCCTGACGGGAATTGGGGAGAGCATGAAGGTTCTTGGTTAAGTATTTGGTTTGGAGATAGAGATATGGGCTGGGGTTACGGTTTTAGGTGCCCAACAACCGATTTTGTAAATGCATTTGAACCAACAGACTCTAGATACGATGCAACTATTGTAGAAGATGGTGAATCTATTCCTGGAATTTTTGGCGGAGCTCCTCACGACTTTGTTGCAGGAAGTTGGAATCCACCAACAGGATTTATGGGACAAAAATATTTAATTCCTGATAGTGAGAGACCTGTTACTGCAGATTGTAACGGTAATTTAGATTACATCTTTTTAAGATATGCAGATGTACTATTAATGCATGCAGAAGCATCTATGGAATTAGGAGATAATGGAACAGCTGAGAATTCTTTAAATTTGGTAAGACAGCGAGCTGGATTAAATAACTATGATGCAAGTGCAGGAGTAATATCCAGTTACAAAGAGACTTCGTTATTAGGTCATGCTCCTCTAAGAGCAAGTATTTATCATGAAAGAAGAGTTGAATTAGGTCTTGAAAGCGATAGGTTTTACGACTTAGTAAGATGGGGAGATGCAACTACTGTATTCCAAAATTTTGATGACAATGGCCAAACTTACGGAAAGACCAATTATGTTGCTGGTTGTAGTGAATTGTTACCAATTCCTGCGGGAGATATTAATGCTTCAAACGGTGCAATTGAACAAAATCCTTGTTATTAGAAACTAATAGTAAATTCATAAAATGAAATACTACCTAAAATTTCTTGCTTTTATTTTAGCATTGAATGTTAGTGGCCAGACTTTATTACATACTAATGGTAAAGCCATTGTTGATGCCAACGGAGACTCAGTAATTTTAAAAACCATGAATCTTGGAGGATGGATGTTAATTGAACCATACCAAATTCAGTCAGCTGGATTCGCTTCAGCACAATGGGAGTTAGAAGAAAAAATAGAACAATTGGTAGGAGCTGCAGAAAAAGATATTTTTTTAGAAAACTGGTATGCTAACCATGCAAGAAAAATCGATATTGATTCTTTAGCATCTTGGGGATTTAACGCTATAAGGCTTCCCATGCATTACAACCTTTTTACTCTACCCATTGAAGAAGAGCCCATACTTGGGGAGAATACCTGGTTAACAAAAGGATTTGAAATGACAGATAGTCTAGTTTCATGGTGTAAACAAAACAATATGTATGTTGTTTTAGATCTACATGCAGCTCCGGGTGGACAAGGTGGAAATACAGGTATAAGCGATTATAACCCAGCATACCCATCTTTATGGGAAGATATAAACAACCGTCATAAAACAATGTCACTCTGGAAGAAAATTGCAGAACATTATGTTAATGAACCGTCTATTGCAGGGTATGATTTTTTAAATGAGACGAATTGGAACTTAGGCAGTAATGAGTTACGAAATTTTTATACTCAACTAACGGATAGCGTTAGGGCAGTAGACACTAACCACATCATCTTTATTGAAGGTAATTGGTATGCTAATGACTTCAGTGGTCTAACACCTCCGTGGGATAATAATATGGTTTACAGCCCGCATAAATATTGGTCCAAAAATTATCAGGCAGATATTCAGTGGGCACTAGATATAAGAGATAACTGGAATGTCCCAGTCTGGTTTGGAGAATCTGGAGAAAACTCAAATACTTGGTTTAGAAATGCTATTAGACTTTTTGAGGACCATGATTTGGGATGGGCTTGGTGGCCAATGAAAAAGTTAGAATCTATTTCTTGCCCAATGTCAATTACAAAAACCGTTGATTTTGAAAACCTATTAAATTACTGGAGCAGCGGTAACAATCCTCCTTCAGTAAATAATGCTATAAATACTTTGTTTCAGTTAACAGAAGATTTAAAACTTGAAAATTGTACTTATCAAAACGACGTAATAGATGCGATGTTTAGACAAGTCAATTCAAATGAAACAAAACCATTTGATAGTACTCAGTCTATTCCTGGAAGAATTTTTGCTGCTGACTTCGATATGGGAGTATTAGGTGCAGCATATCACGACAATGTGTATTCTGATTATCACGTTACAACAGGCTCTTACACCGCCTGGAACGAAGGTTGGTCTTACAGAAACGACGGTGCAGATATAAGCGAATGCAACGATGTTTATTTTTTTCACAATGGGTACCAGGTTGGGTGGTTTGAAGAAGGAGAATTTATGCAATATGAAGTTGAGGTAGATTCAACAGCATTATATGATATTAATTTTAGATATTCAGCATTTAACGACGACTCAAAAATCTATTTTACAGTTAACGACACTGCCTTTACAGAATCTATAACTTTATCTAATACTAATAATTGGAGTTTTTGGAATACTGAGACAATTTCTAATGTTATTTTAAATGCTGGAATTCAAAAAATTAGACTCTACAGCGACGGAGGAGAAATAAATTTAAATTCGTTTGAATTTGTAAAAGTGGGAGAGGTATCATCGATTGATGCTGATTTTATAAGTGCTAAAACTTTAGATGATTATACAATTGAGCTTCTTTTAAGCAAACCGCTAGATTTCAACTCTTTTAACGTCGGATTATTAAATAATCCTAATCAAGCGTTTGAGGTTCATATTGATAATACAAATAATATATTGATAAACGGTATCCAATATGATCTTAATTTCCCAAGAGTTATTCAATTACAATTAAATAGTGCTATTCAGGGTTGGTCTAATTCTACAGGATCAGCTACTAAAATAGATGTTTCTTATTCTGGAAATCAAATTGACGCTTTGGACGGTACTTCTTTAGCAATGTTCTCCTATAAACCTGTTTCTAATATACTTTCTTGTACCTATAATTGCATTCCTGGTAAAATTGAAGCAGAAAATTACTTTTTTGAATCGGGTATTTCTGTAGAAGGCTGCTCTGATGTTGATGGAGGTTATAATATCGGATATTTAAATACTGGAGATTATGTAGATTACTATATAAATGCTAAATATTCAGGTAGTTTCCAAGTTAGTTATAGAAATGCAGCCGATGGGCACAATGGTAGTTTAGAAATGCAACTAATAGATTCTTTAGGCAATGCTACCACACTAAATACAGCCAATTTCACCTCAACGGGAGGTTGGCAAAACTGGCAGACAACTAATACTTCTGAAGTTTTTTGGTTGAACAAAGGCATCCATCACATACGCGTTTTAATTACATTACAAGAATATAACTTGAATTGGTTTCAATTTGACGTTGTTGCTTCAAATGAAAAGATACATATTGAAAATGATGTTTCAGTGGTGCCAAATCCTGCTTCAGATTTTATAAATATTATTTTACCAGATGAAAGAGTTGTCGGAAATTTAGAGATTCTTGATTTGTTCGGAAGAGTTGTATTCAATTCCAAGTCAAATACCCTCAATATTTCATCACTTCCCAATGGGATATATATATTAAATATTGAGGCTGAAGGTGACACCTTTCAGAAAAAGTTCATAAAGAAATAAGCTTTAATTATTTTATATAATCTTAACCCCTGTTATTTTTTTTAAGCTATCCATAAGTTCTTGATTACTTTTAGGAACACTCAGCAATATCTCTGGGTGTTTATCCAATTTTTTTTCAAGAATATCACATCTAGAACTTTTAATTTTATTCATTACAATATGAAGCGTTTGATGCGTAAATTTTATTCTTAGATTTAGTTTTTCTTCGTCTTCTATAATATGACTATTTAAAATAGCGGTTTTGGCAGCTGTCTTATAGGCCTGAATTAATCCCCCAACTCCTAATTTAGTGCCTCCATAGTAACGAACTACCATAATTAAAATATTAGTTAGTTCAGAAGATTTAATTTGTCCAAATATCGGTGCACCAGCACTATTAGAGGGTTCTCCGTCGTCACTAAATCTGAATTGTGTTTTTTCAGCTCCTAACCTATAGGCATAACAAACATGAACACACCCAGGATTTTCTTTTCTAGTTTTAGCTATTATTTCTACAGCTTGTTTTCCAGTAGAACAACTAACAGCTTTACCTATAAACTTAGATCCTTTTTCTTTGTAAATAGCATTACCAGAAGCTTTTATAGTTAAAAACACTTTATTAATTTTTGAAAAAGCCCAACATCAACACATCATGTCTGCTGCAGAAATAGCAGGAAGTATGGTCGGCTTCACGTTAGCAACAAACCCCATCGATTCTACAAATCCTACAGATGCTGAGACCAACTTATGAGATTGGTGACTTTGATCACTATTAAAATCTAAATCTATAGAGTCCACAGTTATACCCCGATCTTTTAAATAAATAGCTACTTCAACAGATCTAGTGGTCTCTCCCCACAACTTAGTCCACATATCTTGAATTTTTGGTAATTTTTCTTTGTGGTATAAAAAATGGCAGCCAGTATTGCCAATATGAAAAAGTACAGTAGTTGCATAATTGGTGTTTTTAGAAATATTTTGACTATCACAACCAACATGAAGTTTTATAGAGTAATTAGGATTATCTAAAAAGTATTTCTTAACGTAAGAAGAGATTTCATAATCATTACTATCCATCAGTTTATTAAAATACATTTTATTTAGATTATAGAATAACTTTCTTAAATATAAGAATATTTAATATTTAAAGTTTAAATAGCTAAAAAAGACAATTTATTAAAAAAAAAAAATTGTCACAACAAAAAATAAACCCTATAATTGAGTAGTCAAAACTCAAAAAAACATGATAAATAGTTTACTCATATTAAATTTTATTTTGTTGTTTAATAATGTATTTACAATTCATGAAATTTATGAAAAAAATATATTTTATAATTTCATTACCTATGAGAATGAATTATATGTAGGATCCAATAGCGGAATATATAAAGTGAATTCTTCTCATGAGAATAATTTAATTCACTTTAATAAATCTATTACTGGAGCTATAAAATCTGATTTTTCTAAAAATGAAGATTTCAAAATAAAATTCATAACACCTCCAAAAATATATCCAGACTTTTACTCAAAATCAGTAACTGATTATGCATATCTAGATAATATGCTCTTCGTTATCTCTCGAGGGAAACTGTTAGTTTACGACAATCTTAACTATACATTTTCACCTTATGGAAGCGTAAGAGCAATCTATAAAAATGCTGTTGGCTCTTATAATGGTGTCTTTATTAACGGAAATAAGTTAAATAAAATAACGTATACAGATGGTCAAATAAGAGAATTTGACAGCACAATTTTTGTGTGTTATAATGGTCTATTAGCTTATGAAAATAATAGAGAAACGATTCTATATGACAACGATAATTCTATAAGAACCAAAGGAGAATACGGAAATATATCCGATATTATTTTGATACGTAATTCGAATTATTTCCTTATTTCAAATAAAGGGATATTCAACTACGATTACGACTCAAATACTTTTGATTTAATTTATGAATGTCAAAACAAAATTATACCTATTAAAAATAAGATAGATAATCGCATAAAGGACAGAAATGAATTTCACTTTATCGATAATGAAAAATACATATCAATAAATACAAATAATTTTGTAATTAAAATTATAGACAATGAACTTAATTACAAAATTAGTGATGTTTTAGAAAGTGAAATTAATGGGAATTATTTTTACGCTATTTCGAAAAATAAAGCATTATTAACCCTAAAAAGAACAGTAAATGGGTTAAAATTAATCGATGAAATTTCACTTAAATTAACAGCCCATACAATTTCAGATTATGGGGATTTAATCTTTTTATCTGGGAATAATGGACTCAGTATTTATGATAAAGTAAAAAAAAAGATAATCCATAATTATATTGTTGATGAGTTTAACAGTAATGCAGTTTATAAGACAAATAAATTTATAAGTTTTGGAAGTATCCATGGTCTCTACACAATAAATAATGTAAAAGATTTTCAAAGAAATCTAAAATTTAATGACTACAAAATTAATAATCAAAAATCGAATCTATTTGTCGGGTCAATAATATTGATTATCATTTCTGTATTAACCTTTTGGCTCTTAAGGAATAAAAATGTTAGTGATGATCAAGTAGTTAAAAAAATTAAGTATTTCATTACTAAAAATTTAAGTCTTGTAACTTTGAAAATGTTAGAAATAGAATTTAGCTTAGATTATAATGAGATAAATAGTTTAGATAAAAATTTCAAACCCGCTAAATACATAAAAAAACAAAGAATTGATTTAACAAAGAAAATGCTTTTAGATAATAAATCAATATCAGAAATATCGAATAAAACAGGTTATTCCGAAACCTACCTCATTAAAAATAAATATAAGTTCCTAAATTGAAAATTTCACTAAAAACATAGACTTTTAAAAAAAGATATTTTAAAAAAAAAAAAATTTTTATCCGCAAAAAAATTAGTTGTATATATGTACTTTAATCTTCTATGAAAGCCAACTTGTTTAAATACATAATAGCAGTTTTTTTGTCATTTATTTTATTTCAAAAAGTTTCATTAGGACAAAACATTTTAACACAAACCAATTTCAGTTCTACTTATAATGACGAACAAATTGGTCAGAATAATTTTAGTTATAGAATTAACTTTCTTTTAACTTATTCCAATCTTAATTCTAATTATATTTTTCCAGGGCTACTTCAACCAATCATTTTAAATTCTTTTGTTGAAGATAACTCTTATTCATTATACTCACCTACTGCTTTTAGTCCAGACGGGGATGGAATAAATGATTTATTTAAGGTTTATGGTCAAGGCATGTCAGATTTTAAAATTGAAATCTTTAACCGTTGGGGGCAAATGATTTATAAATCATTCCAATTAAGCGAAGGATGGGACGGGACTTTTAAAGGCAAAAATTTACCAACAGGATCCTATGTTTACAAAATTAAAACAAGTGAATATAGTGAGGATAAAAAAATAGTTAAGACTGGTACCATTGCTTTGGTTAGATAAATAATCTACTCATTGTTATATGAAATCTTTTTCATAAGTGTTCGTTTCTCTATTTATATATCAGCGAATTTAGAAATTCTATCGAAAAGCTATCTTTTTTTAAAGATTACCCAATATTCTCTATTAAAAGCTATCCCATCCCACTTATAAATTTACAATTAAACAAGATCTTTCTTCAACAGATGTTTTTTTTGATAATTAGATGTTTTTAAAAAAAAAAAAATTTTATCCGAACAAATTAATAATTGTAATTATGTATTGAACTAATATATATATAAAGATAATTATAAACTGAATAATTGATTAGTTTAAGTTTTTTATGAATTTAAATTTGGTTAAAAATATAACAACATTTTTTTTATTTTTTTTATTTTTTCAAAAAATTTATTGGTGTCAAAATACACTATCTCAATCTACGTTCAGTTCAACTTACAACGATGAAAAAATTGGACTGGATAATTTTTCTTATAGATTAAATTTCCTACTCTCTAATTCAGAGTACGGCTCGAATAATAAGATTTTCCCAGGTGTTCTTCAAACAGAAAAGTCTATAGAAATACCATTTTTTATACCAAATGGGTTCTCACCAAATGAAGATAATTTAAATGATACTTGGGTAATTGACGTATCGGATGAAATGCAAAATTATAAGGTTACCGTTTTTAATAAATGGGGAGGGATTTTATATGCTGAAGAATATCCAAATAGCATTAATTGGGATGGAAAGTTCAATGGATCTTTAGTTCAACGATCTGATTATTATTTTGTCTTTGAATCCCAAAATCAAACTTATACTGGATCTTTAACTGTAAATTATTAATGAATTTAATTAAACTCAACATATTATTTTTATTAGTTAGTTCTATCGGTTTTTCACAACAAACCATAACTAATAATCAATACTATTTGTTTGATTATTTTTATAATCCTTCTCTTTCTGGGGGAGAATCCAATAATCCGCTATACATAAACTACATAGATCAGTGGGTTGGTTTTGAAAATTCTCCGACAAAAATTACTGCAGGATTTAATTTTTCTTCGAACTCTAATAATGGATTTAGTATTTTATTTAATCAAAACAACCAGGGAGGTTCATTTAAAGAAGATCAATTAAATTTTAATTATTCAAAACAAATCTTTTTTAATAAAGAAAATAAACTGTCTTTAGGATTGGGGGTTTTTGCATCTCAAAACACTACAGATTTTTCTAATATAAGTACAGCATTACCTAACGATAATATTTTTACTACAAGTGCAAACGAAATTATTTTAGATGGTTCATTTGGTTTAAATTTTAGTAACAAGAACTTTGAAATAGGTATTTCATCATTGTATTTGAACAACTCAAACTTAGTAATCACTAAAAATCAATACCCTAAATCCTTCAGAAATCGCAGACAATACTATTTAATTTCTAGTTATTCTTTTCGACTCAATGAGAAGATTTCTTTAATCCCTAACATACTGTTTAATTTTCTATCAAAAGATTTCTTTTTAAGATCATATTCTTTATTAGCAAATTTCAACAAAACTTTCATTTTTGGATTGGCAAATAGAAATTACGCTACCAACTTAGAGGCTAGTGAAAATCATCCGAATTACAGAAATTTGACATTAGCCTTTATATTAGGTTATGAATTCAAGAAATTCTGTACTTATTATACTTATGAAATTTCTAAAAATATTTCATTTCCTACCCACGAATTAACAGTTGGGTGTAAGTTTGAAAAGCTTAAGAAAAACAGATTTATTGAAATAGATTTTCAGTACCCATTACCTGAAAAAAAGAAAAGTTTTAACTATCCAAACACCAAGTCAGATAAAGTCTTGGTGAAAAATGAAAAAGCCTTAGAAGTTAGTGAATCATCCGATGAAGAGTTTGCCCTTAAAGACTCTTCAGAGTTAGATTCTATAAACAGTAAGTATTCTCTTCATTTATTTCCTGATGTAAATTTTGATGACCTTTCGCTTAGATCTGAAAATGAGAACAACGATTATATTTTTGAATTTGAAAAGCTAACTACAGAGCAGATAAATGATATTAATTTAATTATAGTTGATGCTAATGGAAACATACTATCTACCGCGGTAAAAACAGAAGACGGGTTCACATTTAGTAAAATATCAAACACTGGAGAATACTTTTATAAATTGGAGAATATGCCCGATAGTATAGCTGTTGATTTTATGGAGATTAACATAGTTGAATCGGGGGTATCTAAAAAAATAGTAGCTAGCTTAATTTATGAAGAAAAAGTCTTAGAAGTTAGTGAAACAAACGATGAAGAGGCTAAACTTGAAGATTCTTCTTTAATTCAAATAAAAACACCAACCAGGACTGTTGGCGACAGTAATTTATTTGAGAAATACTTTCATAAATTTAATTTCAATGACAGTAACAAATATAAGTCTGATAAAAATGTAGAATTTTCTTTTGATAATTATTCAATTACTCCAAGCTACATAGTTTTTCTTGATTCATTAATAGAATTTATTGAACTACATAAAAATATCTCTGTAATTATTGAAGGACATACAGATAATATTGGTTCTGAGCAATACAACATGTTTCTTTCCCAAAGAAGAGCAACTTCTGTATTAAACTATCTTACAGAAAAAGGAATAGACAAAAAAATATTAACTGCTAAAGGTTTAGGGGAAGTCAAACCTATTGCCTCAAATGCTAATCCAAGTGGAAGAGCATTAAATAGAAGAACTGAAATATATATAATTTATTTAAAGACAAAAGAATGAAAAAAACAATTTATCTAATCCTTTTTATTTGTATTAACAACGTTGCATTATCACAGAATCACGGCTTTAGTTTTAATAGTATATTAAGAGATAACAATGGGAACCCAATTACCAATATGGAAGTGGACATTGTAATTAATATTTATCAAAACAACTCTAATGGCACTCCCTTATATGCAGAAAATTATTTTGGATATGAAACTAATTTTCTGGGGTTGATAAATCTTAATATTGGTGAAGCTGATTCAATAGCTTTTAACTCAATTGACTGGTCAAATCCTCCGTATTTTTTAGAAGTAGAAGTAGATGGAGATGTCTTAAATTATAGTGAAATTTTAGCAGTCCCAATTGCGATGTATGCAGTTTATGGTGAAGATGCTGATGCAGATCCAACTAATGAGTATAATATATCATTTGAATTGAACGGAACTGATTTAGAAATTTCAGATGGAGGAGGAACTCAAACTGTAGATTTGTCTACTTTAACAGGACCAACAGGACCAACAGGACCAACAGGACCAACAGGACCAACAGGACCAACAGGATCAGCTGGTGTAGCTGGAACAAATGGAATCAATGGGACTGATGGAAATGGAATAGCTTCTACGGTAGATAATGGAAACGGAACT
>Ga0209374_1000280_pt1 | contig 59081 bp, 54 predicted proteins | sample SaaInlLV_DNA_10m_FD_184683 | JGI IMG/M metagenome (GOLD analysis project Ga0209374, IMG submission 184683) | Marine microbial communities from expanding oxygen minimum zones in the Saanich Inlet - SI075_LV_DNA_10m (SPAdes) (version 2) | ecosystem: Environmental > Aquatic > Marine > Unclassified ... | reverse complement strand
CGGCATGGAGGTCATCTGGATTCTCAGGGCCATGGTTGCACCCACAATACCGCCCACCAACACACCGGCAATAATATAGCTGAAGTTAACAATGCTGCTATCGAGCAATGTCACCACCACCGCAATTAACATACCCAGCGCAGATAATGTATTTCCGCGCACAGCAGTCTTGGGTTTGGTCAGACCTTTAATACCGAGAATAAACAGAATACCGGCAACCAGATAAACGAAACTAACAATAGTAGGATTCATCGCTTACTTCCTCTTAAACATGGCAAGCATGCGATTAGTAACCAAATAACCACCAACTACATTGATCGTCGCCAGTGTCACAGCAATAAAGCCCAGAACATTGACCAGAATCGGAGAGCTGTCAGACCCAGCTGCCAGCAGCGCACCAACCAATGTAATACCGGAGACAGCATTGGTACCGGACATTAAAGGCGTGTGCAATGTAGGGGGTACCTTGGTGATCAGCTCGACGCCAAGAAATAGCGACAGCACAAATAGCGCTAATAATAGAATTAGAATTTCCATGGTTTATGCTCCTTCCGGCTGAGTTTGTGACGCTAGCTCTGGCAGATTGAGTAACTTGCGCATATGGGGATGAGGAATCTCACCCTCATGGGCAACAACAGTGCCCGCGACAATCTCGTCATTAAAGTCGAGGTTGAGATTACCTGCCTCGTCGACAATTAACTCAAGCAGGGTCTGCATATTTTTGCCCAGCATCTGACTGGCGTGAAAAGCCAGATCCGAGGGCACATTTTCTGGCCCCAAAATAGTCACATCATGGGCAACAACTGTCTCCCCTTGCTTGGTGAGATCACAGTTGCCACCCCGCTCAGCAGCCAGATCTACAATCACGGCACCTGGCTTCATGGCTTTAACCATATCCTCTGTCACCAGAATCGGCGACTTGGCACCGGGAATAGCCGCCGTGGTAATAATAATATCCTGCTGGGCCACTACTTCAGTCATCAGCTCCCGCTGGCGACGCAAAAAGTCTTCGCCCTGCTCTTTGGCGTAGCCACCGGCGCCTTCAGACTCACCGGTATCCAGATCCAGTTCCACAGGTTTGGCGCCTACCGAGAGTATCTGCTCGCGGGCAGCGGGACGCACATCGTAGGCCTCTACCACAGCACCGAGGCGCTTGGCGGTGGCACAGGCCTGCAAGCCAGCAACACCCACACCCATAATTAACACCCGCGCTGGCTGCAGTGTGCCTGCGGCAGTCATCAACATAGGGAAAATTCTCGGCGCGGCAGAGGCGCCCATAAGCACCGCTTTGTAGCCAGCCAATGTGGCCATGGATGAAAGTACATCCATACTCTGGGCGCGACTGATGCGCGGCACCAGTTCAAGGGCAATAGCAGTTGCACCGGTCTTGGCCACCGCCTGAGCGGCCTGGGGTGAGGCCAGTGGATCCATCATGCCGATAACCAATTGCCCGCTGCGTAGCAGGGCAAGATCACCGTCACTGTTGTCATTGTTTGAGCCAAAGCTCTGGACTTGCAAAATAATATCTGCACTGGCAAAGATCTCTGCGCGGTCTGCTGTCACTGTTGCTCCTGCAGCGGTGTATTCTGCATCCGGGTAGCCTGCTGCACTACCTGCGTCTGCCTGAATAAGTACCTTGGCACTTTTGTCCGTGAGAGACTGGACATTGGCAGGGGACATGGCGACACGTTTTTCACCGGCTTTGATTTCCGAGGGAATTCCGATAATCACTCATTTCTCCTTTTTATTGGCTTTTCGTTAGTTATGGAAAAATACATTTCTATAAGCTACGTGAATGCTAACAAATAAAGTCACTTTCGCGTAATCGAATTAGGAATAATAGCTATTACAAATTAATGATAGTCCTAAAGCCCCAATGGTTGCGGGGCTTTGCGCAGGCTGTGCAGTGAATCAAAAAATGGGAGCTGGAGGTTAATCAGCCTTAATTAAGGCGGGAAACAGAAAAGTCGGCCAGATCGACAAGCTGGGTTTTAAATGTGCTCTCTGGCAGGTCATTGAGCGCCTGCTTGGCCAGCAGTGCTTCCTGGCGGGCACAATCCATGCTGTAATCGATGCCGCCAGAGCCCTGAACCAGACTGAGAATCTCGGCAAAACTTTCGGCACTCTTATTATTGATAGTCTCGGCAATCAACAAGCGCTGGGCACTGTCACCATTATCACGAGCATAGATAAGTGGCATGGTCATCTTGCCCTCAGCCAAATCATCACCGACATTTTTGCCAATCAGCGCAACATCACCCAGATAGTCCAGCACATCATCGGCAATCTGGAAGGCCATACCCAGGTGTTTGCCATAGCTGGCCATCGCAGCACGATCACCGCCAGTCAACACAGCACCAGCTTCAGCGGCTGCTTCAAACAGTTTGGCGGTCTTGCGATAGATAACCTGCAGATAAATATCTTCGCTCACCTCAGCATTGCCCGCATTGGCCAGCTGCTGAACCTCGCCCTCGGAAATCACATTGGTGGCATCAGCCATCAGGCCCATAATCGCCAAATCACCAATCTCCACCAAAATCTGAAAAGCACGGGAGTAGATAAAGTCCCCCACCAGCACACTGGGTGCATTGCCCCACTGGGCATTGGCCGTTACCCGGCCCCGACGCAGTGTCGACACATCCACCACATCATCGTGCAACAGAGTTGCAGTGTGGATAAACTCGATCACTGCAGCCAGCTTAATATGCTTGTCCCCAGCATAGCTATTGGCCAGCGCACTGAGCAGAACTACCACAGGACGCAGCCTTTTACCGCCAGACTCGACGATATACTGACCAATATTCTCAACCAGACCAACGTCAGATTGCAGTTGATCCACAATCAGCTGATTGACAGCAGAGAAATCTTTTTCGACAGCGCGATGGAAAGAGAGCATAAATTTGGGGGACACGACTAATTGTTGTTCACGCGGCATGCTAGGCAGCCAGTGCCTGCCTGTCAACAAAAATCATGATCCATCACAACCCTCAAAACCCGCAGTTCACCGGTTAAAGAGTTGAAGCAGCGTGCAGAACTGGGTACGATGCGGCCCTTACCATAACCTTCAAGGCCCACATGTCTTTTACGCCCCAATCCTCCTACACAAAAGAACAACTCCTGGCCAGCAGCCGCGGTGAATTATTCGGTCCCGGCAACGCTAAGCTACCAGCTCCGAACATGTTGATGATCGACCGTATTGTTGAAATTAGCAACGATGGCGGCAAACATGGCCTGGGACAGATTATTGCCGAAATAGACATTACCCCCGACCTGTGGTTCTTTGATTGCCACTTTGAAGGCGATCCAGTAATGCCTGGTTGCCTGGGTCTCGACGCCCTGTGGCAGCTAGTCGGTTTCTTTTTGGTGTGGAATGGCAATTCTGGCCGTGGCCGCGCTCTGGGTGCTGGCAATGTTAAATTCTTTGGCCAGATCCTTCCCACCGCCAAAAAAGTGACTTACAAGCTTGATCTGACCCGACTGATTCAGCGCAAGCTGGTTATGGGCATTGCCGATGGTTCGGTTGAAGTCGATGGCCGCGAGATATACACCGCCAAAGACTTGAAAGTCGGGCTGTTCGAAAGCACAGATAATTTTTAGTTTTAAACGCCGTAACCTAAAACTATTCGCTTAAATCAATGAGAGGATGACCAATGAAACGCGCAGTTATTACAGGGCTTGGTATTGTTTCCTGCTTGGGAAACGATAGAGAGGCTGTAACTAAGTCCCTAAGAGAAGGAATTTCAGGCATTCGTCGCCGCGAGGATTTTGCGGAAATGGGGTTGCGTTGCAATGTTGGCGCCGTACTGGATATTGACCCCAAAGACCATATAGATCGCAAAATTCTGCGCTTTATGGGCCCTTCATCCGCCTATGCCTATATAGCCACAGACCGCGCCATCGCCGATGCAGGTCTCAGCGAAGAGCAGGTATCCAATCCTCGCACAGGGCTAGTAATGGGTTCCGGCGGTGTCTCCGGCGAGATGTTTGTCGAAAGTATTGATGTCATGCGCGAGCGCGGCATTAAACGCGCCGGCCCCTACAGAGTGACCCAGATTATGGCCAGTGCTGTTTCAGCCAACGTGGCCACGCCGTTTAAGATCAAAGGCGTCAACTATAGCTTGGCCTCAGCCTGTGCCACCAGTGCCCACTGTATTGGCCACGCGGTGGAACTGATTCAGCTGGGCAAACAGGATGTGCTGCTGGCTGGTGGCTCCGACGATATGCATTGGTCCATGGCCGGTATGTTTGACGCCATGGGTGCACTGACCAGCAAATACAATGACAGCCCGGAAATTGCCTCCCGCGCCTATGATGCAGACCGGGATGGGTTTGCTCCTGGTCTGGGTGCCGGGACAGTGGTTGTGGAAGAACTGGAACATGCATTGGCCCGCGGTGCCAATATTATCTGTGAAGTGACCGGCTACGGCGCTACCTCAGATGGTGCGGATATGGTATCGCCCTCAGGGGAAGGTGCAGAGCGCTGCATGAAAATGGCCATGGAGACTGCGCCAGGCCCTATCGACTATATCAATACCCATGGCACCAGCACCCCGGTAGGTGATATTGCCGAGCTGGGCGCTATTCGCAACACCTTTGGCAACAACTGCCCGGATATCAGTTCAACCAAATCACTCTCGGGTCACAGCCTGGGCGCGGCAGGTGTCCATGAAGCAATCTACTGCATGCTGATGATGCAGGGTGACTTTGTCGCTGGCTCTGCCAATATTGACAACCTCGATGAACATGCCGCAGGCCTGCCAATATTGCTTGAGACCAAAGATAAGCAGCTCAACCGTGTTATGAGCAACAGCTTTGGCTTTGGCGGCACCAACGCCACATTGGTAATGGAACGCTACAATGGCTAGTCCTAACCAGCTGTGAAAAAAGGCGACTTAGGTCGCCTTTTTTTATACGCCTTAAAAACCAACTCGCAAAAAACCAGGTCGTAACAAAATCAGGTCGTAAAAAAAGGGAACCAACAATTTGGCTCCCCTCTTCTCAACCCAACTGCAAAGATTACAGAGCAGCTAAAATCGCCTCGGCGCTGGAACCCTCAAGAGCTGACTCGTCTACATTCAGCAGAGTCACAACCCCGTCATCAACAACCATGGCAAAGCGTTTACTGCGCGCGCCCATACCAAAACCAGAGCCATCCAGTACCAGACCCAGAGCTTCGGTGAAAGTACCATTGCCATCCGCAAGCATCTGAATATGCTCGGCATTAGCTGACTGGCCCCAGGCATGCATAACAAACACATCATTCACCGACATACAGGCAACTGTATCTACGCCCTTGGCTTTAATATCGTCCACATGAACCACAAAGCCAGGCAGATGAGCTGCAGAGCAAGTGGGTGTAAATGCGCCAGGAACCGCAAACAGCACAACTTTTTTACCGGCAAAAAGATCGCCAGTGCTGAGGCCGGTGGGGCCCTCTGCTCCCATTACTGTAAACATCCCCTCAGGAATTTTATCGCCAACTTGAATCGTCATATCAACCTCTAATTGTTTATTGTTAGTTAGCGGCGCGAACTGTCGCGCCGTTTTACAAAGTCTGTAGCTGTGGCTTAAAACGGAATCTCATCATCATTGATAAAGCCGCCAGCTGGCGCCTGCTGCTGAGGTGCCTGCTGCTGTTGCTGTTGCTGAGGAGCCTGCTGTTGGGGAGCCTGGGGCGCAGACTGCTGGGAATAATCTCCCATACCACCACCCTGTTGGCCGCCACGGCTGTCCAGCATTTGCATTTCGCTGGCAACAATCTCGGTTGTGTAGCGGTCTTGACCATCCTGACCCTGCCATTTGCGAGTGCGCAGAGAACCCTCAACATAGAGCTTGGAGCCCTTTTTCACATATTCCCCGGCAATCTCTGCCAGACGATTAAAAAATACCACCCGGTGCCATTCAGTGCGCTCCTGCTGGTCACCAGTGTTTTTGTCCTTCCATGACTCAGATGTAGCGATACTGAGATTAGTCAAGGCACCGCCAGACGGCATAAAACGCGTTTCCGGGTCCTGCCCACAGTTGCCTACAATGATGACTTTATTGACTCCGCGTGCCATTTTGTTCCCCTGTTCTCTGCTAATTTACGTTCAGTTAAAATACGGTTTCAGACTTGGCATATCCACAGTCTGCTTGTCGACTTTGATATAGGCCAGCTGCTCGCCTTTGACAATCAGTATATCTTCAACACCAGTTATAGTTGAAATTATTTTTGCAAAATCCTCGTGCTCTCGATCACCTATTTGCAATACCAGGGTTTGCATTGGGCGCGGACTCTGTAGCCCCAGCGCCAACAGCCACCAACCCAGCAAAACAATACCCAGCACAATAAATAATCCATCGACACCAAACTGCTGCAGACTCCAGCCACCCAATGTGCCGCCAACAAAGGCACCAAAGAACTGGCAGGTAGAATAAATTCCCATAGCAGTGCCGCGACTGCCAGCGGGACAGGCCTTGCTCAGCCAGGAGGGCAATGAAGCCTCTAGCAGATTAAAAGCAGCAAAGAACAGCAGCAACATCAGCGGTGTTAACAATGCAGAGCGCTGCCAGCCAAGCACCAGCACAGACACAGCCAACAGAACCACGGCAGAGCAGAAACTGAGTTTTTGGCGCTGAAATTTTTCACCCAACACCATGGCAGGAATCATCAGCACAAAACCACCACCCAATAGCGCCAGATACACCCACCAGAGTTGATCGCCCCCCAACCCCAGTTCATTGGCCAGAATATCCGGTATCACCACAAAGGCCGCCATAAGCGCTAGATGCAGCGCAAAAACACCAAAGTTCAGACGCATCAATGCAGGCTCCCGCAGCAGGCTGCCAACCTGGCTGAGATCTGCCCGAGTTTCCCGGTTCCTGTGGCTGCTGACCACATTGGGAACAAAGCGCAAAAAGATCATTATCCCCGCCACACCCAACAGTGCTGTAAACCAGAAGATCCCCGACAGCCCCAACGCGGCCGCCACCAGCGGGCCGACAATCATAGCCAGAACAAAGGACAGACCTATACTGGCACCAATGCTGGCCATAGCCACAGTGCGCTTTTCCTCAGATGTCAGGTCCGTCACCATGGCCATCAATGTGCTGGCAATTGCTCCCATACCCTGGAGACCCCGACCTATCACCAGCCCAATCATAGTATCGGCCATTGCCGCCACCAGACTGCCGAGCACAAACATCAGCAAGCCAGCCACAATCACCGGTCGTCGGCCAATTTTGTCCGACAGCAGCCCCAGAGGAATTTGCAAGACAGCCTGGGTCAGGCCATAGATACCCAACGCCAGGCCAAGCAGCAGAGGGCTGGCATCGACATACTGATGTTGATAAAGCGCCAACACCGGCAGCACCATAAACAGACCGAGCATGCGAAAGCCATAGAGGCTGGCGAGAGAGGCCACGGCACGGCGCTCTATAGCCGAGAAAGGCTTGCTGGATTGGGGAGGTCGGCTCAAGGCGGTATCAAATCTGTCAGGTGGTCAACGGCTTATGTTAACAGCGCAGCGCAGTGGCGAAAATATTTATCACAATTATTTTTCAATAAGGGTCTGTCGCTGGGTCTGGGCCGTATTCTTTAGTCAGGCATCTAAATATTCATCAATTGATTTTGCCCAAGCTCGCAGATGAGCTCTATAATTATTGGTTTAACTCAGAGATAAGAAGCAGCAATGGATACCATTCAGGTTCGCGGCGCACGCACCCACAATCTTAAAAATATTGATCTTGATATTCCCCGTGACAAGCTCATTGTGATCACTGGCCTGTCGGGTTCAGGAAAATCATCTCTGGCATTTGACACATTGTATGCGGAGGGACAGCGCCGCTATGTAGAGTCGCTGTCCACCTATGCGCGGCAATTTCTATCGATGATGGAAAAACCCGATGTCGACCATGTGGAAGGACTGTCTCCGGCCATCTCCATTGAACAGAAGTCCACCTCCCACAACCCTCGCTCAACCGTGGGCACCATCACCGAAATCTATGATTATCTGCGACTGTTATTTGCCCGCGCCGGTGAGCCCCGCTGCCCGGACCATGGCCAGCCGCTCAATGCTCAGACTGTAAGCCAGATGGTCGACCAGGTTTTGGCCCTGCCCGAGGGCAGCAAGCTGATGCTGCTGGCGCCGGTAATTAAAGATCGCAAAGGCGAGCATCTGCATCTGTTTGACAGCCTGCGCCGACAGGGCTTTATCCGCGCCAGAATTGACGGGCTGGTCTGTGATCTGGACGAAGCCCCGGCACTGGATAAAAAGAAAAAACATACCATCGAAGTGGTGGTTGACCGCTTCAAGGTCAAAGCAGATATTGGTCTGCGCCTGGCGGAGTCCTTTGAAACTGCGCTGGCTCTGGCAGAGGGCCTGGCAATGATCAGCTATATGGACGGCGACCAGCCAGACCAGATTCTCAGCGCCAAGTTTGCCTGCCCGATCTGTAACTACAGTCTCAATGAGCTGGAACCCAGGCTTTTCTCGTTTAATAACCCGGCTGGCGCCTGCCCTACCTGTGACGGTCTGGGTGTGCATCAGTTCTTTGATATTGACCGGGTAATTCAGCATCCAGAGGCTTCTATCTCCGAGGGCGCCATTCGCGGCTGGGATCGCCGCACATTGTTTTATTACAATATGCTCACCAGCCTGGCCGAGCACTACGACTTTGATATAGAACAGCCCTGGGAAAAACTCTCAGCCATCCACCAGCAAAAAATTCTGTTTGGCAGCGATGACGAAGAAATTACCTTTAACTATGTCAATGATCGCGGCACCGTCTTCCGCCGCCAGCACAAGTTCGAAGGGGTGATCCACAACATGGAGCGCCGCTACCGGGAAACTGAATCCACCTCGGTGCGGGAAGAACTGACCAAATATATGGCCACCTCCAACTGCCCGGAATGCTCGGGCACCCGCCTGCGTAAATCAGCCCGCAATGTGTTTATCGACGATCGCCGTATTGAAGATATTGTGTGCATGCCCGTAGGTGACTGCAGTGACTATTTTGAAAATCTGGATCTACCCGGACGCCAGGGAGAGATTGCCGAGAAAATTATTAAAGAAATCCGCCAGCGCTTTAACTTCCTGGTTGATGTGGGACTGAATTATCTGTCACTAAACCGCAGTGCTGACACTCTGTCCGGTGGTGAGGCCCAACGAATTAGACTGGCCAGCCAGATCGGTGCCGGTCTGGTGGGGGTTATGTATATTCTCGACGAGCCCTCCATTGGCCTGCACCAGCGCGACAACGAGCGACTGCTTAAAACATTGATTCGCCTTCGGGATCTGGGCAATACAGTGATTGTGGTTGAACATGATGAAGACGCTATCGCCTCCGCCGACCATATTATCGATATAGGCCCCGGAGCCGGTATCCATGGTGGCGAGATCGTTGCCGAAGGTACCGCCAGGCAGATTAAAGCCAACAAAAACTCTATTACCGGACAGTTTATGTCCGGCAAGCGCGGCATTGTTATTCCCAAAGTGCGCAACAAAGGGAAGGGTAAAACATTAAAAATTACCGGCGCTACAGGTAATAACCTGCAAAAAATTGATCTGGAAATACCCCAGGGCGTGTTTACCTGTATTACTGGCGTCTCCGGCTCAGGCAAATCGACGCTGATCAATGAAACCCTGTACCCGGCAGCTGCAGTGGCCCTCAACAAAGCCACCACATTAAAGCCCGCGGCCCACAGCAAAATTACCGGCCTCAGCCATCTGGATAAATGCATCGACATCAACCAGAGTCCCATTGGCCGCACTCCGCGCTCCAACCCCGCCACCTACACCGGGATTTTTACTCCGGTGCGGGAGCTGTTCGCCGGCACCCAGGAAGCCCGTTCACGGGGCTACAACCCGGGGCGCTTTAGCTTTAATGTTAAGGGCGGTCGCTGTGAAGCCTGCCAGGGGGATGGTGTCACCAAGGTCGAGATGCACTTTTTGCCCGATGTCTATGTGCCCTGCGATGTGTGCAAAGGCAAGCGCTACAACCGCGAGACTCTGGATGTGCACTTTAAAGGCAAGAATATCCATCAGGTGCTGGAGATGACCATTGAAGATGCGCGGGAATTCTTTGACGCTATTCCAGCTATCGCCCGCAAACTGCAGACGTTAATTGATGTGGGTCTGTCCTATATCAGCCTCGGCCAGTCAGCCACTACCTTATCTGGCGGTGAAGCCCAGCGGGTCAAACTGTCCAAGGAACTCTCCAAACGGGATACAGGCAAGACCCTGTATATTCTCGACGAGCCAACCACCGGGCTGCACTTCCATGATATTGAGCAGCTGTTAGCCGTGCTTCATCGCCTGCGCGACCATGGCAACACAGTGGTGGTGATTGAGCATAATCTCGATGTGATCAAGACCGCAGACTGGATTGTCGACCTGGGTCCCGAGGGAGGTTCAGGGGGTGGTCAGATTGTCGCCAGCGGCACCCCGGAGGACGTCGCCAAAGTCAAAGGCTCCCACACCGGGCATTTCCTAAAGAGTATTTTGGCGGGCTGAGTACTCGGCAACCATGCTATCAACAGCGGCTTGCTGGTACTCCCGCAAGCCGCTAAGAATTAACGTCTTCACACCACAACCCAGGGTTTCACCCTTGTCCACAAGGCGGAACTGAAATTCTGCATCACCGCGCTTGCCATTAACCTCAAGGCTGGTACCAGCCAGCTCCACCGTTGGTGCAGTCAGGTCCAGAGAATCAAAGTGCAGAGACATAGACTCATAGATCACCAGCGGGCGCTGGGGATTAATCATCACCTGATGCTCAGCCATTAATGGCACCAGCAGATGGGGAAAATTCTGCCCGGAAAACACCACATAGTTTCTCACCAGCTGCTCTATTATTTGCTGGTTATTAACCGTCTCACCGCTGCGACTGACCTGCAAATAGGATTTATCCCGCCCATCAACAATCTCAAACTGATTACCGGGGGCCGAGGGAAACAGCAGGCCAGTATCTCTTGCCACCATGCCCGCAAAGCTAAATGACATATTCTGGCTCAGCCCGTAGCGCTGCAGCACCAGAGCAAAGAGTAAATCCCCGGGCACACAGAAGCGCTTGCTATCCGGATCATGGATCGGATTGAAGTCATTGCTGATAGTCTTAGCAAAGCTACTGCCCTGCTCGGCACTGATGGTTAACTCTGATTGATTCTGATTGTAAAAATTATCAAGAAACATAACTTGCCCGGCACTGTTTAGATAAGCCGCGCATACTAATGGGTTTGGGGCTCAGGTCAAGGGCGCGCTGACCCTGAAAGGTGCAAATAGTCAGCCAGATTAGACCAGAAGTTCAAGTGCCTAGCCTCCTAATCCAGCTCCGACTCAAACTCTTCAAGCAGATCCAGGGGCTCCATTTCCTGACCCTCAAGAGCTTCATTCCAGTTGACGCCTACCATTAATACATCTGTATGCATGCCCGGCAGCCAGTCATCGAGAAACTCCTCCAGCTCAATGGCCACAGGCCGATAAATATCCCAATCACCACTGCACAGGGCCTGAGCCAGCCGCTGGTCAGACCAGAACGGCATCACATCAATACTGTCATTCTCCGTTGAACCCACCAGCGCCCAGTTGTCGCTGGTATCCTGCAGACCCCAGACACAGCCATTTTCAAGACATTCCACAATCAGGCGATCGAGGTTTTCCTGCATATCATCGGAGACTGGATCCATAACTCACACTCAGTAGGCTTATTGCCCGCCATGGTAACTGCTTTGTCAGTCAGTCACCACTGCTACCACAGGCCAGATGCGACAATTTGTCACATTGATTAAACCCTTAATTACTTTAAGCTCCCGGCCTGAATTTTCCCTGCCAATAGGTTTTTAATCATGAGATCTGCATTTATTTGCGCCGCCAGCTTTTTACTGATTCACAGCACCATAGCGGACCACAGTCACAATATTAATGAAATTACAGTACAGGCCTATCCACCGGTATCCCAGATCTCCACAGTCTCTAATTCCGGCTCTAATAAAGGGCTATTTGCCAAGCCAGATTCCGCCGAACTGCTGCGCGCCATTCCCGGGGCCAGCTTTAACAGCAACGGCGCTATTACCGGTATAGCCCAGTACCGCGGCCTTTTTGGCGATCGTGTTGCAGTGTCGCTGGACAGCTCCCCGGCCCTGACCGGCGGCCCCAATGCCATGGATACACCATTGTCCTACGCCCCAGCTTCACTGCTTAAAGAGCTTTCAGTGCATCGAGGTATCGCCCCGGTTAGCGCCGCTCAAGAGAGCCTTGGCGGCCATATCAGCGCTCACTTTGACCGCGGCAGCTTTAACAATGGCCGACGTATGCAGCTGAGTGGTTTTGCCAATAGCCGCTACGGCGACAATGGCAACCAGTCTGCCTCCAACCTGCAGCTGGTAGCGGCCAACAAACAGCATAAAGTTGCATTGCTTGCCTCCTATGATGAGGGCGACAGCGGCGAAGCTGGCGATAACCTGCAGCTGACGGGAACCCAGTATCAGCGCAGCCGCACGGATCTTAGCTACGGGCTGCAGTCCGGCGTCACCAATGCCGACTTCCATATTGGCCAAATGGATATCAGTAACTCAGGCACCCCTGCACTGGCCATGGATATCACCAGCGTAGAAACTGATCTGGCCGGTTTTAATCTCAGCACCGAGATCAATGACATCAAGATATTTGCCGACCTGGCCTGGGCCGATGTGGTCCACAGCATGGACAATCACAGCCTGCGTCAGCCCCCTATGATGACCATGGGTTACAGAACCAATCTGGCCACGGCAGAGAATCTGTCATGGACCTTCAAAGCTGTACTGCCAATCGATCAGGCTAGCCTGACATTGGGTACTGACGGCAATCTGGCCGACCATAACTCAGTGATCAACAACCCAGAGAACGGCATGTTTGAACTGGTAAACTTTAATCAGATCGAGCGCGACAGCCTGGGTATCTTTGCCGAACTGAAAGGCCAGCTCCCCAACCGCTGGAACTATGAAGCTGGTCTGCGCTTTAATCAGATCGATCTACTTGCAGGCGAAGTCAGTGCCGCAGGTATGATGGGTAGCAACGCCAGCGATCTGGCAGCAGCCTTTAATACACAGGATCGGGATATCAGCCACAACAATACCGACCTGGTAATTAAACTGAGCCGCGCCCTCAATGCCAGCACATCATTCAATGTGGATCTGGGTATTAAAAACCGCGCCCCTTCTTATCAGGAACTGTTTTTGTGGCTGCCCTTGCCGATTACCGCCGGTCTGGCGGATGGTCGCAGCTATGTGGGCAACACCCAGCTGGACTCAGAGACAGCCAACGAGATTAATCTGGCGATCAGTCACAACAGTGGTAACTTCAGCATTGCACCGCAGATTTTCTATCGCCGCATCGATAACTATATTCAGGGCACCAGCACCATGAATATGACCGCCAATATGGTCAGCAATATGATGTCAGGGGCACCGGCACTGATGCACAACAATGTCGATGCCGAGATCTATGGGCTAGACGCCAACTGGAACTACAGCATCAACGACAGCTGGTCTGTGGATGGACTGTTTAGCTATGTCCGCGGCAAGCGCACAGATATTGACGACAACCTATACCGCATTGCACCAGCCAACAACCGCATCAGTCTGCACTATCGCCCCGCCAGCCTTGAGCAAAAGTTGCAGCTCAGCATTGAGTCGCAGATCTATGCCAAGCAGAGCAAAGTGGCCAGTTTTAATAGTGAGTCCGCAACTGCAGGCTACGGCATTATTAACCTTACTGGCCAGTGGTCAGTGAGCAAAACCCTGCAGATCCAGGCTGGCGTAGCCAATCTGTTTGACCGTCTGGTGGTCAACCATCTCAGCGGTCGCAACCGCGCCATGGGCAGTGATATTGCCCTGAGTGCAGGCATACCGGATACTGGCAGAAACCTTTATATCGCACTGCAAATCAACTGGTAAGGCGGGATTTCTGATACCATTTGCCCATGACAGAACATGGTATCTATCAAACCCATTTAACCGCCCGACAGAACCTTAACCGCCTCAGTATTATTCGCGGTGTGGCTCTGCTCGGGCAGTTGCTGGCGCTGGTCTTTTTTACCTCGATCAACCCTATAGGACTGCCCACAGAAGCCATTGCCCTGGTACTGGCAATCTATGCCTCAGTCACTGTGGCAGGCTGGTTGCGCAGCAGACTAAGCATTCCCATTACCCAGCGGGAATTCTTTATTCACCTGCTGGCGGATATCTTTTTCTTTTCCATGCTAATGTACTTTAGCGGCGGCGCCTCCAATCCGTTTATCTCCTACTATCTGATTCCCATCAGTATTGCCGCCATTACCCTGCCCCGCCACTACAGCATTCTTATCGGTCTCGCCGCATTGCTGAGCTACAGCCTGCTGCTCAACTATTTTGTCGCCATTGCCGCCATCGCCCCCAGCGGCCATGGGCATCATCAGGCCAGCAGCAATAATTTGCATATTCTCGGCATGTGGGCCAACTTTGCCATTAGCACATTAATTATTACCTACTTTATTAGCCGCATGGCCAATGCCTTAAAACGGCAGCAGCAACAGATTGCCGAGCAGCGGGAAGCCCAGTTGCGCGACGAACAGTTGCTGGCAGTCGGCACGTTGGCCGCAGGCACAGCCCATGAACTGGGCACACCATTAAATACCATGAAGCTGTTGGTGGATGAAATGACCGCCGAGGCCAAACATCCAGAGGCAGATCTGCAACTGCTTAACCAACAGCTGGAATTATGCAAAACCACTTTAAAACAGCTATTGATGACTGCCGAACAATCCCAGCATCACCAGCAGCAGACACAACTGTTGCAGGCCTATTTCTCCGGCTTGCTGCAGCGCTGGCTATTGATGCGGCCCAGAGCAAACGCCAATATCACCCTCGCCGACAGGGAGCAGAGCGCTAGCTTTCACCCCACCGTCGACCAGTCGATTATTAATCTGCTTAACAATGCTGCAGATGCCAGCCCCCACAATATGGATATCATCGTGGACTGGGACAATGACCAGGCCCGTATCAGTATTCGCGACTATGGCGCTGGTTTGGATGCAGACAAAGTAGATGATCTGGGCCAGGCATTTGTTACTGACAAAGCCGATGGGTTGGGGCTGGGATTGTTTTTATCCCGCGCCACCCTGACCAGATTTGGCGGCACAGTCAGTCTGCAAAATGCCCCAGAGGGCGGCACCATCACAGAGATAATACTGCCCCTAAATGACAAGTCAGCCCCAGGCAATGCCCAATGAATTATCTGCTGGTAGATGATGATGGCAGCTTTAGCGCCATTCTGGAGAGAGCCCTAACCCGCCGCGGCAATTCCGTTGCCTGCGCCAGCAACGGTGAACAGGCCGCAGTCCAATGCTCTGCTGCCAGCTTCGATCGGGTGATACTGGATCTAAAACTGGAGCAGGAATCCGGGCTATCAATACTTCAGCAGCTCAAGCAGCTGCAGCCACAGATGGATATTCTGATACTGACTGGTTACTCGAGTATTTCTACCGCAGTGGAAGCCATTAAACTCGGGGCCATCAACTATCTGTGCAAGCCAGCTTCAGCGGATGAAATTATTGCCGCCTTTGACAATACAGAGGCCAATGCTCAGGTGCCAATGGAGGATTCACCCCCCTCGGTAAATAGACTGGAATGGGAGCATATTCAGCGGGTGCTAAATGAGAATCAGGGAAATATTTCTGCCACCGCAAGAAGTCTGGGTATGCATCGCAGAACATTGCAGAGAAAACTACAAAAACGGCCAGTAAAAAACTGACCGCAGTATTAACCCAAACCTGTAATAGAGCCTCTTAATTAAGCACCCTATAGCCTCGACCTATCAGGCATCGTCGAACAATCCGGTCCTGCTCACGGCGACTGCGCTTATTGGATTTGACCCCGCCCAACACAGCACCGGCACCAGCGCTGCGCTCTGCAGTTTCATGATTACCCAGCACGGCACCTAGAACACCGCCAACCACTGCGCCTTCAACAGCGCCTTCAACCGTACGCTCGGTCACATTGATCTGGGCGGCATATTCTTCACAGTCCGCAAGATCGACCTGATACTCATAGGGGTCGACACCCAGAGTATCCACTATCACTTTCTCCGGCGCGCCATAGCGATGGCCATTGGCACAACCAGAGAGAAACAGGGCAACAACAACTGACAGACATAATTTGAGCATGGTATTTTCCTTGGCCATTAATAGATCTTGTTAACCAAACGCCTGTCAGCCAATTTGGTTGACCGCTAGTTTGATTTACAGTGACTTTGGCTTACAGTTACTTAGCGTTATTCATAATACCGCGCACTGCCGCTGGCAAGTCGGCAGGCAATACCACCAGCTTCGAATTGGGAGAGGTGGACATGGTCTTCATAGCCTCAATATATTGCTCACCCAACAGGTACATTGCCGGCAATTCTTTATCCTGAATCGCATCATTGACCTTGGTCAGTGCACTCTTGGTGGCTTCGGCCAGCACTACCTGAGCCTCAGCATCCCGGCGCGAAGCCTCCAGACGGCCATCGGCCTCAAGAATTGCCGCGGTTTTTTCGCCATCGGCACGCGTCACGGTGGCACGGCGCTGACGCTCTGCCGCCGCCTGCTCTTCCATAGCCTGCTGCATGGTGCCACTGGGATTAATATCCTGAATCTCTACAGTCTTCAGGGTAATACCCCAGTCGGCAATATCGTCTGAAATCGAATCTTTAAGCTTGGCCTTGATCTGGTCTCTGGAAGACAGCGCATCATCCAGGGCCATTTCACCCACAATAGAACGCAGTGAAGTCTGCACCAATGTGCGAATAGCCAGCTCATAGTCTTCAACACCGTAAACTGCCTTCTCAGGGCTGACAATATTGATATAGGCCACAGCATTGGCAATGATCACCACATTATCCAGAGTAATCACTTCCTGAGAGGGAATATCCAGAACAATATCTTTGGTGGTAATCTTGAATGTAACATCATCGATATAGGGGACAATAATATTGAGCCCAGGGTTCAGAGAGCCATGGTATTTACCCAACCGCTGCACCACCCATTTAGATCCCTGTGGCACCAGACGAATGCCTTTGTACAGAGTAATAATAACCAACAAGAAAACCGCAACAACAACAAACAAACCTTCCATCTTGTATCTCTCTCTTTTTATTTAATTAAGTTTGGTAACCAGCAAAACATTTTCTGAAATCTCTTTGATATGCAGGCGATCACCCAGAGCAACCTCGCTATCACAGGAAAACTCCCACTCCTCATAACCCAGTATCGGCGTGCTAAAACGCATTTTGCCATTGCTGGTATCCGTAGGCAGCTTGATCACCTGACCAGCTTCGCCAATCGCCGACTCACTGGCTAACCCCTGTTGATTGCGGTCAGCCAGTTTCGGTTTAATCAGCATAAACCAGACCAGGGTAAAACCCACAGACGAAAGGGTCCACAGCAGCACCTGCCAGTTAAAACTCATCTCCACCACCAGACTGACCAGCCCCACCAGAATGGCGCCCAGGCCAAACCACATAATGGTAAAGCTGGGGATAAAAATCTCCGCAATCACCAATAAAATTCCAAACACCAGCCAGTGCCAGTAAAGCATCTGCATATCCATTAAATGTTCCCTTATAAGAAGTATCACCCAAGGATAACAAACTTCAGCCTTCGGCGGCATCCGTTTGCAATCCCATAATCAGCGCATCTTCGCGACCAAATTCTGTTTTGTAATAATCCCGCCGCTCTGCAATCTGCACAAAGCCTGTCTGCTGATAGAGCCTGATAGCTGCAATATTGGAGACCCTCACCTCCAGATAGAGACTTTTTACCTCGGCAGGCAGCTGTTCAATCATCCCGTCAAGCAGCTGGCGGCCCAGCCCCTGGCCCTGCAAGGCCGGGTCGATAGCAATATTGTGCAGCTCAGCCTGATCCAGCACAGTAGCAACAATGGCAAAGCCCAGCACCTTATTCTCTGCAACCAGCACATGGCCAGAATCCAGACTCTGTTGCAACTGTTGCTTGCTCCAGGCTGAAGCTGATGTAGATAACTCAATAGCACGAACCTGGTCCAGGTCGGCAGGCTGCATATGGCGAATCGAACAATGGCTAATCAAGAGTCTGCTTTGTGAACTTGGCGCATGGGCGAGAGATAACGAATGGTCTGCCAGGTTTGACGCTTGCACTCCGGCTTATCGATCATATCCTGCAATGATGGCACCAGCAGCGCGGTGACCTGACCCAGAATATCCACCTGACCATTGCTCACCGCCCCTCGCTGCTGCTCATTTAACAGCCACTGGGACGCCGGGTCTCCAAGCAACAGAACAAGCTCGATACCTTTACTGTCAATTCTCGCTTTAAGCATAGTGGCCAGGTACCCGCGCACCTCTGCTTCATCACCCTTCATATTGGCATGGAGGGGCCATTCCACCATTTCCATCTGGGGCAATGGGCCATCGCCCTGCCCCATGGCTAGCAGAATATTGTCGAGCAATAAAATTTGTGCCGGATCGGGCAGCTGATCATCGATGGAACTGCACACCAGAAGCTTTTCACTGGCCTGCCAAAGAGCGAACTTCAGATTAATATCTTCCGCTGGCTGCAAGGTTTCGGTCTTTGCTGGTTTGCTTTCCTGCTGTGCTATTAACGTCTGAGCCTCTGACTCAGGTGACTCAGATGGTGTAGCCACCTTAGGCGGCTTATCCCCAAGCCCGATATTGACCAGCTCGGCCATGGATCTGCGCTGCTTATCAGCACTTCCCGACTGGCCGATCTCGGGCGCAACGCCAGAAACTTCTGCCGCTGGTGCAGCAGCAGGCGCAACCACTGGCAAATCCTTGCCCACATATTGGACAATGCCCAATTTTTGCAGGTACTGGTTGCGCAGCGCGTTAACCATTAGACCCCGCCAAGCTGCGGGTGCAAGCGCCCGGGATTGCGCATCAGGGTCAGCGCATTAACATAGGCCTTGGCACTGGCCAAAAGAATATCTGTATCGGCACCCTGACCATTAATAATGCGGCCATCCTTCTCCAGCCGCACAGTCACTTCACCCTGGGAATCAGTACCCTGGGTTACCGCATTCACTGAATACAGCTGCAAGTTGGTTTCGCTATTTACCAACTTCTCAATAGCATTAAAAATCGCGTCCACAGCACCATCACCGCTGGCCTCAGCACTGTGGTCCTTATCATGGTAGCGAATCCCGATTTTGGCATGGGGTGACTGACCACTTTTGCTTAACACTTCCAAATCAGTGACGGTCAATGCATCGTCTTCGGTGCCCATTTGCACATCGGAGACCAGCGCCTGCAGATCCTCATCAAATATCTCACGCTTCTTGTCCGCCAATTCCTTAAAGCGCACAAAGGCCTGATTAAACTCTTCTTTGCTGTCGAAGTTAATGCCCAGCTCTTCGAGACGGGCGGCAAAGGCGGCACGCCCGGACAGTTTACCCAGAGACAACTTATTGGTGCTCCAGCCAACATCTTCAGCCTTCATAATTTCATAGGTTTCTCGGAATTTTAAAATGCCATCCTGATGAATACCGGATTCATGGGCAAAGGCATTGGCGCCAACAATGGCTTTGTTGGGCTGCACCGGGAAACCAGTAATACTGGACACCAGACGCGAGGTCGGCACTATATGTACGGTGTCTATATCAGTAGTGACCGGGAACACATCCTTTCTGGTGCGAATCGCCATCACCAACTCTTCAAGGGATGCATTACCCGCCCGCTCACCCAGACCGTTGATAGTGCACTCCACCTGACGGGCACCAGCTTGCACTGCACTCAGGCTATTGGCCACAGCCAGACCCAAATCATTGTGGCAATGGACCGAGAAGATCGCTTTATCTGCATTGGGCACAGTGTTTAACAGGCGCTCAATCATTGCTCCATATTCACCAGGGTCGGAATAACCCACGGTATCTGGCAGGTTAATCGTCCGCGCACCGGCATTGATCACCGCCTCAGTGATGCGGCACATAAATTCAAACTCTGTGCGACTGGCATCTTCCAGAGAAAACTCCACATCATCAATCAGACCACGGGCAATTTTTACCGCCCCCACCGCCTGTTCCAGAACCTGATCAGGTTCCATTTGCAGCTTGTGCTTCATATGAATTGGAGAGGTGGCAATGAAGGTATGAATACGCCCGGCATTGGCCCCAGCCAGCGCCTCCGCAGCCCGTTCAATATCGCCACTGACCGCACGGGAAAGGCTACAGATACGGCTTTCAGTAATAGTATTGGCAATCGCCTGCACCGCCTCAAAATCCCCCTGACTAGAGATGGCAAAACCCGCTTCGATCACATCGACGCGCATTTTTTCCAGGGCCTTGGCAATGCGAACTTTCTCATCTTTGGTCATCGACGCACCGGGGCTCTGCTCACCGTCGCGCAATGTAGTGTCAAAAATGACTAATTTCTCTTTTGAACTCATGATCTTCTCTTCCCTCTATGTCGCCGAGACTGTTCTCAACGGCACTTTAAATCAAACTGTATTTTCCCCCTGCAGGGGACGAAATTCAACGCATGTTTATGCGCTGCACGAAAATTTTGGATGAGGTGTAACGATAGATGCCCCTCAGGGCAGGAGAAGTAGACCACGAGCAGAGGCAGCAGACAGAGTGCTGCTGTTGGCGTTAAACCTGTTGCTGTAGTTATTCATGGCTCGTATTCAAACAGTTTTTAGCCCCAATGCCAAGGGCAATTGTATTAATCCTTTTTATTTTAATCCTTAGTCGGCAAGCCAAAGCCCAGTCGCTTCGCCAGCCAGATAACCGGGGCAGAAAAGCTAAACACCATGGCCATAGCAAACAGAATCCGCGGCGGATCAATGGTAATGACCACAAACAGCATAGCCACAGCAAGAATCACAAAAAATGGCACCTTGCCGCGCATATCAATTTCTTTAAAACTTGGGTACTTAAAGTTGGACACCATCAGCAGCCCAGCAACGGCAGTCAAAATAGCCCCCAACACAGACAAGCCAACAGAGGGTTCCAGGCTATAGGTGGACCAGACAAATCCAGCCACCAGAGCAGCAGCAGCTGGACTGGGCAAACCTGTAAAGACTTTGCTATCCGAGGACTCAGCCTGAACATTAAATCGCGCCAGACGCAGCGCTCCGCAGGAAGCGTAGACAAAGGCAGCAGCCAGACCCAAGGTACCCAGATCACTCACCCCCCAGCCATAGGCCACTACCGCAGGAGCAACACCAAAAGACACCATATCCGAGAGGCTGTCATACTGCACACCAAAGGCACTCTGAGTATTGGTCATGCGCGCCACGCGACCGTCCAGACCATCAAAAACCATCGCCGTAAAGATAGCGATTGCTGCCAGCTCATACTTGCCGCTAAAGCCTGAAAGCACCGCATAAAAGCCCGCAAACAGCGCTCCGGTGGTAAGCAGGTTGGGCAGCAAGTAAATACCTTTGCGCCGCACCGGGCTCTCCCCAGAGGCTGAGCTCTTAAGCTCTACGATCTTCTCTTCTACTGCTGACTTCTTGGTCATGGTTATTACCCTTGCCGCTCTTTATCACAGTGATCGGCATTATAGCCTATCAAGGATGCAAAAAACTGTCTTGCATCAGGTCTAGATCAGCCTGGGATAATCCAAGGGCATTGATCAGATAACTTTTGACATCTCCGTACTCGGCATCTATGGCCTCGAGAAAGGCAACAATATTGTCCTGATGCACTGAGCAGTAGGGGACCAACCAGGATCGGTCCCATTTCTCCACCTTGGCATCACGCAGATGGCCCTCGACAATATCGATCAAGCGCGACGAATCGTAATGCTCAATGGTGAGCATATAATCATCAATAATAGTCTGCCTGGGCACATCCAGAGCAGAGAGTATCAGTGCCGCCGCCATGCCCGTGCGATCTTTACCAGCGGAACAGTGGAACACAGAACCGCCCTGGGCATTGTCGACAATATGACGCATAAAGCGACTAAAGGCCGGGATCACCACCTGAATACAGGAGCGGTAAGAGTTAACCACCAGCTGATGGGATGACTCTGCACTCAGTTCACCCTCAAACAAAAACTCCCAAAACCGCGAGATATCACCAATAGAAATCTGATAGTCATCGACAAACTCCGCACGAATGGCGCAGCTGGGATTCTGGGTCTGCTCGTCAACACGGCGGAAATCATGGATCTGGCTGACACCAATTTCCTCCAGCACATCCAGATCAGCATCGGTCAGATTGGCCAGATGGCCGCAGCGCATTATTTTCCGCCACTTAACAGTGCGCCCCTGATTATTGATGTAACCGCCAATATCGCGGAAGTTAATACCGCCATCCAGTGGCACCAGTCGGGTTTCTGTCAGTGCTGCGCTCATTCAATCCCTCATTGGGTTAATTATTAATATTCTAATTACGGGTTATAAAACAAAGCGGCTCGCCATTTAGCAGGAGAGCCGCCGACTAACTGTTTGCAATACCCTTCTGTTATACACGCAGGAATTTATCACCACGAGCAATGCCAGACACACCGGACCGAACCACTTCCATAATGCCAATCTCGCGCACCGCCTCAATAAAGGCATCCAGCTTCTCGCTGTCACCAGCCAGTTGCACCGTATAAGTATTAGGGGTCACATCCACAATAGTGCCGCGAAAAATCTCGGCGCAGCTTTTTACTTCAGCGCGGATATCGTTATCCGACGCCTTCAGCTTAACCAGCATCAGCTCTCGCTCAATGTGGGCGCCTTCGGTCAGATCCACCACCTTGATAGTGTCTATCAGTTTGTGCAGCTGCTTAACAATCTGCTCCGCCATATGGTCATCACCCTGTGTGGTCAGGGTTAAACGGGACAGAGTATCGTCATCAGTGGGCGCAACGGTCAGCGTATCAATATTGTAGCCGCGCTGGGAAAACAGTCCGACAACCCGCGAGAGCGCACCGGATTCATTTTCCAGTAGTATAGAAATTATACGTTTCATTAGGCTCTCTCCGTCTTGTTCAGCCACAGATCGCGCATCGATCCACCAGGTACTTGCATGGGATAAACATGCTCAGAGCGATCCACGCAGATATCCATAAATACAGTGCGATCTTTCATCGCAAAGCATTCGCGCATCTTCTCCTCCAGTTCATCCAGATGGGTAATTTTCATACCCACATGACCATAGGCCTCGGCCAACTTAACAAAGTCCGGCAACGAGTCCTCATAGACGGATTCCGAGTAACGGCTGCTATAATTCATATCCTGCCACTGGCGAACCATACCCAGCGCCGCATTATTGAGATTAATAATCTTTACCGGCAGATTGTGCTGGGTGCAGGTAGACAGCTCCTGGATGCACATCTGGATACTGCCCTCACCAGTCACACAGGCTACGTCTGTATCGGGAAATGCTCGCTTGCAACCCATGGCCGCGGGCAGGCCAAAGCCCATGGTGCCAAGACCGCCGGAGTTGATCCACATGCGCGGCTTATCAAACAGATAATACTGGGCAGCAAACATCTGGTGCTGACCAACATCCGACGTGATAATCGCCTCACCCTCAGTGATCTTGTACAGCATTTTGATCACATCCTGAGGCTTGATGCAGGTGCCGGAGCTAGGCTCATAACGGGATTCAGTGTAGATACCCTTGTCCGCACGCCATTGATCAATCTGCTGCCACCAGTCCGCCAGTGCCTCTGCATCCGGCTCAAGAGTCAGCTGCTCTGCAATGCTCAGCATCTCAGTTAGTACTGAGGTACAGGTGCCAACGATAGGAATATGGGCCTCAATATTTTTCGACACAGTGGTCGGGTCAACATCAATATGAATAATCGTGGCATGGGGACAGAATTTTTCCAGATCATTGGTCACCCGATCATCAAAGCGAGCGCCCACAGCAAAAATAACATCTGCATGGTGCATGGCCGTATTGGCCTCGTAGGTCCCGTGCATGCCCAGCATACCCAGATACTGACGGTCAGTGCCCGGGTAACCACCCAGACCCATCAGCGTATTGGTAACCGGGAAATTAAGCTTCCTGGCCAGAGCAATCAAATGCTCCGCCGCATTGTCTATAACAATGCCCCCACCGGTATAAATAACCGGACGCTTAGCCCCCAGCAGGGTTTTAACCGCCCGCTTGATCTGTCCGCGATGGCCCTTATCCGTCGGCTGGTAAGAGCGCATTTTGGTCTCAGTGGGCCATTCATAGGCAACCTTGTAACTGGGGTCGGTGACATCTTTGGGGATATCCACGACCACAGGGCCAGGTCGGCCAGTAGCCGCAATATAATAAGCCTTGGCAATAGTCTCAGCGATATCTTCAGCGCGAGTAACCAGAAAGCTGTGCTTAACAATAGGTCGAGAAACACCGACCATATCGGTTTCCTGAAAGGCATCCTGACCAATCTTGGAGAGAGGCACCTGACCGGAGATAACCACCATTGGAATAGAATCCATATAGGCAGTGGCAATACCAGTAATTGCATTGGTCGCACCTGGACCGGAGGTCACCAGTGCAGTGCCCACTTCACCAGTGGCACGGGAGAATCCGTCCGCGGCATGCACAGCGGCCTGCTCGTGACGAACCAGAATATGAAAGACGTCATCCTGTCGATACAGGGCGTCATAGATATGCAGAGCGGCACCGCCGGGATAACCCCAAACGTCCTTAACGCCTGCGTCTTTTAAAGCGCGGATTAAAATATCACCGCCAGATAAGAGTTCCACAATATGTCCTCAACTAAATTAAGCTATCGTAACTATCGTAACGACAAAAGAACCGTTCGCAGAGGCGGAAGACACTGAAACATCAAAAGGGACGCCACAGATCGCGGCTATTTCAGTCACACCGGTAAGTGCTTATGACTGTCGTTGGCGACTTATTAAGCTTTGGATAAAAGCAGCGCCATCTCTATTGATGACCAGCGGCACGGGTTACGCCAATCTGGTACTAGGACTAATAATCCCGTCAATACGACGAAGATTGCGGGCAATGTATCAGTTTTTGCGCATTAGTCAACTATTCAATTACCCTCCTCTACACCGGCAGGCCGCCAAAACCGGCGCTATGAGATATCTACCCGACTAAGAAAAGATCGCATAAAGCTGCAAGATAAGACAAAATATCCCCATTAATTGCCGCTAATAATTAAAACAACCGCCGGGAGTTACCGCCGTGAACCCAGTTAAACAATACCTGTCAGCGCTGCTGCTAATCGCCTTGGCCAGCCTGATAATCGGCTGCACAGAACCAGCCAAATCCCCAGACGCTTCAGCAACTACAGAAGTCACTCTGATAAATAATATTCAGGGCTACAGCTTTGATAATAATCGCCAACTATTTAAATTCGATTCCATGGCCATAGTCGCAGGCAAAGTGCTTGAGACGGGGACATCAATCGGCGCCAACTACCCAGAGGCCAATATTATCGATGGTCAGGGCAAAACATTAATCCCCGGCATTATTGATGCCCATGGCCATGTTTCCAGCCTCGGCTACACCCTGCAGCGCATTGATGTTCGCCAAGCAGACTCCGCAGCAGAGGCCGCTGCAGCTGTGGGTGGCTATGCCGCCAGCAATCAGTACCTCAACTGGATACGCGGCCGCGGCTGGAACCAGGTGCTCTGGCCCGACAAGCAGTTTCCAACCGCAGCCCAGCTCGACAGTGAAATTAGTGATCGGCCAGTATGGCTGGAGCGCATCGACGGCCATGCTGGCTGGGGCAACAGCAAAGCCCTTGAACTGGCAGGCATTACCAGAGAGACAATATCCCCAGCGGGCGGCGAAATACTCAAAGATGCCGATGGCGAACCCACAGGCGTGCTCATCGACAATGCTATGAATCTAGTGTCCACAGTGATTCCGGCACCTGATCAGTCCGAAATTGCCGCAGCGCTGGATGCCGTCAGCAGCCATCTTCTCAGTCTGGGCATCACCTCGACCCATGATGCAGGTACCACAGCGGCAGAACATCAGCTCTATCGCCAGCTGGCTGACAGTGGCGAAATGCCCGTGCGGGTTTATGGCATGATCTCTTCAACCGAACCTAGCCTGGAACAGATACTGGCCGCTGGGCACAGCGAAGACGAGCATCAGCTATACAGCGCACGCAGTATTAAAATTTACACCGATGGTGCCCTGGGCAGCCGCGGCGCAGCCATGCTAGAGCCCTACAGCGACCGCCCCGGCCACAGCGGGCTGCTGCTGACCAGTGCCGCCCAGTTGCGCAAGCTGTTTAAACTGGCCACAGAAGCAGACTTTCAGGTGGCCATTCACGCCATCGGCGACAAAGGTAATCGCATAGCACTGGATGAAATTGAACATGCTTACGCCACAGTGGGTGGTCGCCATCTGCGCCATCGAATTGAGCATTCCCAGGTGGTCGCTATTGATGATATCCCCAGATTTAAAAGTCTGGATGTAATTCCCTCCATGCAGCCCACCCATGCCACCAGCGATATGAATATGGCAGAGAACAGAATTGGCCGGGAGCGACTTAAAGGCGCCTACGCCTGGCGCACCTTTCTCGATCAGGGCAGCATAGTGGTCTCAGGTTCCGACTATCCGGTAGAACTGGCCAACCCTTTTGACGGAATTCATGCCGCAGTAACCCGCCAGAACAAAGCCAACCAGCCGCAAGGTGGCTGGCTGCCCGAGGAGGCCATGACTATTGAAGAAGCAATGCGCTCATTCTCTATTGACGCCGCGTGGGGGGCTCATCAAGAAGGCAGCCTCGGCGGTTTAACGCAGGGCAAATGGGCCGATTTTATTATTATTGATCAGGATATTTACCAGATACCAGCTGAGGATATTTGGAAGACACAGGTGCTGGAAACCTGGTTGGCTGGGGAGCTGGTTTACGCCAAGGACCCGTAATCAAACAGCCAGCTGCACCGGAATGGTATTGGCGGTGCGCTCAACTGAATTATCCTGATTGAGATAGACCAGTCTGGGTTTATGGGTCGAAGCTTCGGTGTCGGAGAGCCCCGCATAGGCAGCGATAATAATGCGATCGCCAACCTCACATTTGCGCGCTGCAGCACCGTTCATGGAGATAACCCCAGAGCCTGCCTCGGCGGCAATAATATAAGTGGTCAGGCGCTCACCATTGCTGACGTTGTAAATATCGATCTGCTCAAACTCGCGCATACCAGCCAGTTCGAGAAGATCGGCGTCAATAGCGCAGGAACCGTCATACCACAGCTCCGCCTGAGTGATACAGGCCATATGCAGCTTGGCTTTAAGAAAATTTGATTGCATAGAAAACTCCCTTTCGACTAATTCCTATTTAAATCCAGCCCCAAACGGGGTTGTAATACCTACTTCAAATCCACTGACAAGTTATCAATAAGTCTTGCAGCTTCAGTAAACATAGCACCCAGAATAGTAATTTCAAGATCATCGTTGGCGGCCGGATCCAATGTCTTGCTGTTGCTGATGGTGACATAATCTATGCTAAAGCCAGCCTCAATAATTTTCTGCCTGGCCGAGGCTTCAAGCTGATTGAAGTCCTTGTTGCCCGCCCCTATCTGCTCAGCAATCCATTCCAGGCTCTGCTTGAGCACAGTGACCCGCGGGCGCTCATCATCAGTGATATAGCTATTGCGCGAACTCATGGCCAGGCCATCGGACTCACGGTGAATAGGAGCGGCGCTGATCTGCACCGGCATGCACAGGTCTTCAGCCATGCGACGGATCACCGCTAGCTGCTGATAATCTTTGATGCCAAAAATAGCCTCGTCCGGCTGCACAATATTAAACAGCTTGCTGACCACCGTGGTTACACCCTCAAAATGCCCGGGGCGGCTGGCACCGCACAACACATCTGTCATGGTCGGGCAAATCACCCGGCTCTGGGTGTCCAGGCCATTGGGGTACATCTCAATATCGTCCGGGTGAAACAGATAGTCACAGCCTGCTTCGCGAAGCTTGTCGCAATCGGACTCATAGGTGCGGGGATACTTATCCCAGTCTTCATTCAAACCAAACTGTAGCGCATTGACAAAAATCGAACAGACCACAATATCGCTGGTTTCCCTGGCCTGAGTAATCAGCGCCAGATGGCCATCGTGAAGATTGCCCATGGTCGGCACAAAGCCAATGCGCAAGCCCTTACGGCGATCTTTATTAAGATCATCTCGAAGTCCACTGACGGTGTGAAAAACCTTCATTAACGAAACCTTAAAGTAGTTAATTTACAGACTGGCTGGCTTATGCAGTTGCTGTAGCTAATTGTCGGCGAAATGGTCGCCAGCCAGATTCTCAAAGCGCGTGTACTTGCCCATAAACATCAGACGGCAGGTACCAATGGGACCATTTCGCTGCTTGCCAATAATAATCTCGGCAGTGCCTTTATCCGGGCTGTCCTCGTTGTAGACCTCATCCCGGTAGATAAAGGTAATCACATCCGCATCCTGCTCAATGGCACCAGATTCACGCAAGTCCGCGTTTACCGGACGCTTATTAGGGCGCTGTTCAACATTACGACTGAGCTGGGACAGGGCAATCATCGGGCATTCATATTCTCTGGCCAGACCTTTTAGCTCACGGGAGATCTGCGAGATCTCCTGCACACGACCCTCGGAACTATTGGTACCGCTCATCAGCTGCAGGTAATCCACCATAATCATGCCCGGCTGAGCCGCCTCATACAGAGACTCAGTGTCGGCCGGGGTGTTAGCCCCGTGCTCCTGATGCCACTGAGCACGCAGCTGCTCCACCCGCTCCCGGGTAAACTGCTTGATGCGATTACGCATCTCCAGCGGGGTAATGCCCGCAGAGTCATCAATAAACAGAGGCCGGTCTTTAAGGCGCTGAGCCGCACTGCTCAGGCGCGGCCAATCATCTTCAAGCAGATTGCCAGAGCGCATTCTCGTCGCGTCAATTTTACCAATGGATGACAGCATACGAGTCACCAGGCTGCTGGCTGGCATCTCTAGGCTAAATACCAGAACCGGGCGATCCTGATTTAATGTGGCATGCTCCACCATATTCATGGCAAAGGAGGTTTTACCCATGGAGGGTCGGCCGGCAATAATAATCAGATCCGACTTCTGCCAGCCGCTGGTCATCTGGTCCAGATCAGAAAATCCGGTGCTCAGACCAGTGATATCCGCATCGTTTTTAAATAGCTCATCGAGACGCTCAACCGCTTCTCGAATCAGCGAGTTAACCTCTTTAAAACCACCTTTTTTCGGGCGATTTTCAATAATCTCCTGCAGCCGCTGCTCTGCTTCCTCAAGCAGCTTAGCGCTGTCCCAACCCAGTGGGTTGTAACCTTTGCGCACAATATCACTGGACGCACTGATCAGTTGGCGAACAATAGAGCGCTCCAGCACAATCTGGGTATAGGCCTTAACATTAGCAGAGCTGGGAGTGTTGTGGGCCAGGTCTACCAGATATTCCGCACCCCCAACAGCATTCAGCTCATTGGAGTTCTGCAGAGATTCAGTCAGGGTAATAGGGTCAAAGGGCTGGCCATCGGCGGACAGCCGGGACATGGCGGTAAAGATCAGCTGGTGATCAGTGCTGTAGAAATCGCTGTCGCTAAGAATTTCGGCAATCGAATCAAAGGCATCATTTTTCAGCATCAACCCGCCGAGTACCGCCTGCTCTGCCTCAATAGAATGGGGCAGCGGCTGGCTGATAGTAGGTTCTGCAAAAAGCGCTTCGTTCATGCCGGTATATCGACCTGTTGTTAGGTATAAAAATGACTGAAATAGCCGTCACTAAAAACAAAAACGGCACTGCATCTTATTAAGAAGCAGTGCCGTTATGCAAATACTTTGCGGTATTCAAGCTAAACAGTGTTTAGCCAGCAAAATTACTCTGCTTCAATTACCACGGTGACAGATTGAGTCACATCAGAGTGCAGCTGAACTTCAACAGCAAACTCACCAACATTGCGCAGCGCACCTTCAGGCAAGTTAATTTCGCTCTTGGTGATTTCGCCGCCAGCAGCATTGATTGCAGCTTCGAGTTCGCGGGTACCCACAGAACCGAACAGCTTACCTTCATCACCAGCAATGGCACTGATAGTCACAGTACCAATCTCCGCCAGCTTGGCAGCGCGGCCAGTGGCTTCAGCCAGCTTGGCATCGGCAGCAGCTTCTAAATCAGCGCGGCGCAGCTCAAAATCAGCGATATTAGCTTCAGTGGCAAATACAGCCTTGCCCTGAGGGATTAGGTAGTTGCGGCCAAAACCAGCTTTAACATTAGCAGTGTCACCAATACCACCCAACTTGCCTACTTTCTCCAGAAGAATAACTTCCATCTCAATAACCTCTTGTTAACCAGCTCTGCCTATTGATCGCGGTCTTTATTCGCCGTCAATCTTAAGCGTAAATTCAAAATGCTGTCAGCGATACCCAATCCAACCAACAAGCCACCTATTACAGGGCCAGAAACCACCAGCCCAACATACATAAATACCAACCACTGCCTGCCCTGAGATAATGCCTTGACCCCATAGTGCACCAGGGACAGACCAGATATCAGCAGCGGCAGAGCCATCAGCTCAGCCCAAAACCTGAAGTCACCGGGCAGATACAGCAGCAGCGTAAAGGCCAGCAATGAACCCCCGGCAACCCTGATATCAAGCCTCAGGTTGTGGAACTCCTCTCCAAATCCGCCTGGGTTGTAAAGCATTGCCTGCCACCAACGGGACAACAGCAAACTTACAATGGCACTGATCGATAACATCAGCGCAACCAGACCCAGTACCAGCGGCCGGGTAGGAACCACAGGTTCCTGCCCTTCAGCCTGCTGTTGACCCTGCGAAGCTGCAATCTCAGCAAAAATCTCACTGACCTTGGCTATAAGCAGGTCGACCTCAGCGCTCAGCAGCAGCCCAAAACCCAATGTCACCGCAATGGCCAACAGCATAGTAGCCATCATTGTGGCCTGCCATGAACTGGTTACTCTCAACACATTGGCCGAGACCACCATCATCAGCAGGGACACCACAGAAACCAAGGTGAGCAATCCGCTGCCCTGACCAAAGTAGTAACTCACAATTGACGGCAGAGCCGCCCAAAGCAAAATTACCAATCCTTCGGTACTGCCTTTGCGCAGTGTTACCAGCCCTATAGTAGCCGGACTGACAAAGGGGAAAAAAGTCCCCAATAAGGCTACACCGCAGGCCTGTGCACGCCCGCGCATAATAAACTCAGCCAGGGCACGCAATGGTATTCCTAATTACTTATGGCTATCTGTGTAAGGCAACAGCGCAATGTAACGAGCGCGCTTGATGGCTTCAGACAGCTCGCGCTGGTAGCGCGCCTTGGTGCCAGTGATACGGCTGGGAACGATCTTGCCGCTCTCAGACACATAACCTTTCAAGGTATCTAAATCTTTATAATCGATTTCAGTGGCGCCTTCGGCGGTGAAACGACAAAATTTTCTACGACGTACAAATCTAGCCATGATTATTCTCCTTTATCCGCTTCAGCAGTTTCTTCTGCTGGTGCTTCAGCAGCAGCCTCTTCAGCTGCAGGCGCCTGAGCGGCCTCAGCAGCAGCTTTGGCTTCATCAGCCTTGGCTTTAGCGGCATTGCGACGTTCGCGGGCTTCTTTGTCCGCTTTCTCGGCATTTTCCTGCTTCATGATCGGTGATTCAGCAGTAACAGCCTCATCGCGACGGATAACCATGCTACGCAAAACAGCATCGTTGTAACGGAAAGTGGAGTTCAACTCATCAAGAACTTCCTGACCGCATTCGATATTCATCAGGACATAATGAGCTTTGTGAATTTTGTTGATAGGGTAAGCCAGTTGACGACGGCCCCAGTCTTCCAATCTGTGAACAGTACCGTTACCAGCTGCAACAGATGCAGAGTAACGTTCAACCATACCGGCAACCTGTTCACTCTGGTCTGGATGGACCAGAAACACTATTTCGTAGTGACGCATTGTATCTCCTCGTGGATTTAAAAGTCTCCCTATCGGCCATTTAGCCATCCAGGTGAGACAAGGAGTGCCCGGACAACATTAAAACTAAAAAAAGTCGTTCGGACGCTTTGTGGCGCGGGATTATAGAGAGTTGAAGCCAGGGTTGCAATAGCGTTTTAAAGCCGTAAATCTCTGCTCAAAAGCACGAGTTAAAAGTCTACCTGTCCCGCTGGGAAAACTCCCGGGCCAGACTGAGGACAGAACCCACATTGGTGCGCTGCTGCTTAAGCATCAACGTGATCGCCATCTCCTCCACAGCCACCAACACATGGAACATAATCACCAGGCGAAAGAAATCATCCGCCGCATACAGAATCAGCACATAATAAGCAGGGGCAATCAGTACCGCAGCAGCTTTAGCGCCCCAGGTATGGTAGCTGGGATAGGCACCAAACTTACGCAGCGCCAACGCCACAGGCACAGTAAACGACAACATGGCGGCAAACAGATAGGCCGCCTGCTCAGAAAATATTGCCGGCCAGATAAGATAGAGCCCCAGGATCATGCTGGCATAGGTGAGCACATCCCCCCAGCTATCCAGCTTGGCACCCAGCTCAGAGGTCTGATTGAGCTTACGCGCCAGATAACCATCCAGCACATCACTAACCAGAGAAATCACCAGAATCAACAAAAACACATCACCCAAACCAGCCAGTGCAAGACCAACCAGCACAGGCACCAGACCCAGACGCAGCAGACTCAACATATTAGGTATAGAGTAAATAGTAGGCTCCATAATTTGCATCAGTAACTCCCTTTATATTATGAATAAACAGCTCGGTACAACTATCCTTTTGTACCGCCTTTACACTATCGTCTCACTATCTAAGATTAACCCTTAGCCAACCCAAAATACAACCACCCAGATCAACTGGAGGCCAAAACAGCCAACTCAACTGCGGCGCTGACGCACCACCTCAAACAGGCACACACCAGTTGCCACCGACACATTGAGGCTGCTGACCTCCCCCGCCATAGGCAACTTGGCCAAAAAATCACATTGCTTGCGGGTCAACTGGCGCATACCAGAACCCTCAGCCCCCATCACCAGCACCAGAGGCCCGGTTAAATCCAAGTCATAGATGAACTGCTCCGCCTCACCAGCAGTGCCCACCACCCAGGCCCCCTGCTTTTGCAGCTTCTCCAGCGTGCGGCTCAGATTAGTCACCATAATCAGCGGTACAGTCTCCGCAGCACCACAGGCCACCTTGGTCACCACCGGCGTCAGACCCACAGAATTGTCCTTGGGCACAATCACCCCATGGACACCTGCACCGTCCGCCGAGCGCAGACAGGCACCTAAATTATGGGGATCAGTCACCCCATCCAGCATCAGAAAAAACGCCTCTTTGCCCTTTTCCTCCGCCAGCTTTAACAGATAGTTTTCATCGTGGGTCTCACCGGGGCTGCACAGAGCCATGACCCCCTGATGGCGACCCTCAGCCCTTTTATCCAGCTGCTTAACCGCAGTCCACTGCAGAGCCACACCATGCTGCTCCGCCAGCTTATGGATCTTTTGCAGACGGTCATCCTGCCGCCCCCGCTGCACATGCAACTCCCGCACCCGGCCAGGGGCCGACTTAAGCATGGTCTGCACCGCATGAATACCATAAATCCAATCCACAAACCTCTCCTAAGCACTGATAACAAAAACGTCGATTGCGCATTGTACTGGCTTTAGGCAAAATTCCAGCATAAATAATCCGGACCACATACAAATGATCGAGCCATTACCCACAGCCAGCCTAATGCGACGAATGGCTGCATTAATCTATGACCTATTCCTGCTGTTCGCCATTACATTGACCTACGGGGGACTGCTCACCATTATTAAAATAATATTTAACGGCACAGAAAACCTGGAAGCCGTGCAGCCGGGACTGGCAGAGCAGTTGCTCAGCATGGCCGGCTGGATTATTGCCCTGTGCGGCTATTACTTTATATGCTGGCGCAAGCAGGGCCAGACATTAGGCATGAAAGCCTGGCGCATTCGCCTGCAACAGGCCGACGGCTCCATGGCCAGCCCAGAGCAATGTATCCAGCGTTGCGGTCTGGCCCCCCTATCCTTCTTAATACTGGGCATAGGTTATCTGTGGCTGCTGTGGCCAAAAGCCAGCGGGTGCCTGCATGATATTCTCACCCAGACTCAAGTAGTGGTAACACCCAAAGAAAAAAAATAACAGGACTGCAGCCTATGAGTGCCACCTATATACTAGCCATGGATCAGGGAACCACCTCCTCCAGAGCGATTATTTTTGATACCAGCTACAGCATAGTCGAACAGGCCCAGCAAGAATTTACCCAGCACTTTCCCGACTCAGGCTGGGTCGAACACAGCGCCACCGATATTTGGCAGACCAGTCTGGAAACAGCCCGAGCCGCCATCGCCCAGGCCAACATAACCCCGGAGCAGATTGCCGGCATAGGCATCACCAATCAGCGGGAAACCACCTTGATCTGGGACCGCGCAACCGGCGAACCGGTGTATAACGCCATCGTCTGGCAAGACCGCCGTACCGCCGACTACTGCAACAGCCTCAAAGACCAGGGCCACGAAGCCATGGTCAATAGCAAGACAGGCCTGCTGTTAGATCCCTATTTCTCCGCCACCAAAATTGCCTGGATACTGGACAATGTCGAGGGAGCCCGGGCCAGAGCAGAGGCTGGCGAACTGGCCTTTGGCACCATGGACAGCTGGCTGCTGTGGAACCTGACCCAGGGTAGCGCCCATGCCACCGACGCCACCAATGCCTCCAGAACCATGCTCTACAATATTCATCAGGGCGACTGGGACAGGGAACTGCTGGCACTGTTTAATATTCCCGCCGCATTGCTGCCAGAGGTCAAAGACTGCGCTGCCCACTACGGGACCACCAGCCTGCTGGGCGGCGATATCGCCATTCTCGGCATCGCTGGCGACCAGCAGGCAGCAACATTGGGCCAGGCCTGCTTCACCACAGGCATGATGAAATCCACCTATGGCACCGGCTGTTTTGCCCTGCTCAACACCGGCGAGCAAGCCGTCGCCTCAAGCAACAGACTGCTCACCACCATCGCCTACCAGCTGGATGGCAAAACCACCTACGCACTGGAAGGCTCGATCTTTATCGCCGGTGCCGCTGTGCAATGGTTGCGCGATGGGCTGGGCATCATCGAGTCCGCCAAACAGTCCGGCGAACTGGCAGCCCAGGCCGACGACAACCAACAGGTATACATGATTCCCGCCTTTACCGGCCTCGGCGCCCCCTGGTGGGACGCCGAGGCCCGTGGCGCACTAATCGGCCTAACCAGAGGCACAGGCCCGGCGGAAATCTCCCGCGCCGCACTGGAATCCGTGTGCTATCAAACATTGGATCTGCTTAAAGCCATGCAAGCAGACTGGCAGCAATCCGGTGACACAGTGCTCCGCGTCGACGGCGGCATGGTCGCCAGCGACTGGACCATGCAGCGCCTCGCCGATATTTTACAGTCACCGGTCGATCGCCCGATTATTGCCGAAACCACCGCCCTTGGCGCCGCCTGGCTGGCCGGCTCAAGAGCAGGCATATGGCCAGATCAACAGGGCTTTGCCGCAAGCTGGCAACTGGATAAAAACTTCGCCCCACAGATGCCCCCGAGCGAGCGCGATTGCAAAGTAGCAGGCTGGGACAACGCAGTTAAACGAGTACTGACGCAATAGAGGGTTAATAAAATGTTTAAACAACTTACAGCAACAAGCTTACTGGCCGCCGGCAGCGCATTAATAGCTGGCTGCACCCCCCAGCCAAATGACACAGCAGCCAGTCTCAAACTCTACACCTTCGACTGCGGCACCATAGCCGTGTCCGACCTAGATAGCTTCTCCTCCAGCGGCGACTACGCCGGTATCCAGGGCACCCTGACCAACACCTGCTATCTAGTGCGCCACCCCCAAGGTGACCTTGTATGGGATCTTGGGTTGCCAGTGGCCATGGTAGGTACAGGTCCGCAAACCAATGATGTTTTCACCCTGACAGTGGAAAGGTCACTGGCCGACCAACTGGCCGACATTGGTCTCAGCACAGACGAAATCGAGTTTATCTCAATCTCCCACAGCCACTTTGATCACAGCGGCCAAGCCGCCCTGTTCAGCAATAGCCAGTGGCTAGTTAATCAAAATGAATTTGCCCATATGTTCGCCAGCCCAGAGAGCAGCGCCCAGAATGCCGCCTTTGCCGACCTTAACAAAACCATAATCAACGGCGATCACGACATCTTTGGCGATGGCTCAGTGACCATACTCGATCTGCCCGGCCACACCCCGGGCCATACAGCACTGCAGGTTAATCTCGCCCAAGCAGGCCCAATATTACTGACTGGCGACCTCTATCACCGCACCCTGAGTCGCGAACAAAAGCATGTACCAAGATTTAATACAGATGAGCCCACAACCAGATTGTCCATGGACAGATTTGAAGCCCTGGCCACAGCGAGTGGCGCCAGAGTAATCATTCAGCATGAGCCCAAAGACGTTGCGACGCTGCCGGTGGCCCCCGACTTTTTACAATAAGATTTTAGATAATATAAAAAACATACTGGCGCCGGGCATGCCAAACAGAGCGAAGGATCTAAAGATGTTGCGCTTTGCTCAACATAACAATGTGGGGCTTAATATGACCATGAAGGTACAACCCGAGCTAAAGCCACAAAGGAATACTCAAGCAAAGTCTCCATAGTTGTGCTTAAGCCTTCGGGATCCTTCCGCGAGGGCCCACCCCAAGGGTTCACAGAAACGTACCCGCGAACTAACTACCCACTCCGCCGCAACAAATAAACCCCAACCACCACACAAAAAACCACCGGCGTAATCACCGCCAAAAACGGGGGAAACCCAAACACAATACTCAGCGGCCCAAGCATATCCTGAATAATCCTAAAGGCCACCCCAGCCACCACTCCAACAAAGACACGAAAGCCCATAGTCGACTCACGCAGCGGCCCAAACACAAAAGAAATACCAATCAACACCAGACCAATAATAATCAGCGGCTGCAACAACTTGCGCCAGTAAGCCACCTCGTAATCAGCACTGTCCGCATTCTGTTGCCGCAGAAAACGAATATAGTCCGACAGACTGGCAATAGGCAGAGAATCCGCCGGCAGAATGTTTACCGTCAGCACATTGGGCGTCAACTCCGAACCCCAGTACCTGGTGACCTTTTTATCCACCTCAGTACGATCACCGAAGAACCTGGTGATTGACACATTCTCCTCAGTCCAATGACCATCCACCGCATTGTAGGTGGCCCTCGAGGAGAAACTCGCCTCCTCAATCGTTTTGTCGTCATCAAAGCGATAGCGGGTCACCCCATAGAGCACACCCCCAGGGAACACCGCATTGAAATGCATAAACTCATTGCCCTCGCGATTCCAGAATCCAGAGGTCGAATCCTGAGCGCTCTCGCCCTTGCGCAAATACTCGCGCCGCCCCTCAGCCAACTGGTCCAGATAGGGAGAAAAATACTCACCAATGGTGACCGCCAAGAGAATAAACAACAGCACCGGCTTAAGTACAAAACCCACCACCCTGAGAGGCGACACACCAGAGGCGCGCATCACAACAACCTCGCTATTGCCCTGCAAAATACCCAGCCCCACCAGACAGCCAATCAAACAGCCAAAAGGCATAAAATCATAGAGCTTCGAGGGGATAAGAGTAACGATATAAACCAGCATGTCAGAAAACTGATAATTGCGCCCAAGATCAGCGCTCTGATCAATAATAGCCCCCACCGCATCCAGGCCCACCAGCACCACCAGCGCCACACAGATAGAGGCAAAAACCGTAGTGCCCACATGGTTAGAAAGCCTGCGCATCAGGCCAGCTCCCCATTATTGCTGCTAGCCGCAACAGATTTCTTCGGCCGACCCTGGAGCAACAGAGCAACCGCAATCCCCAGATACACCAGATGCACAGGCAAAATAGTCACCGCCATCGGCACGGAGCCAGACTCCAGAGCATCGCGCATAGCATTCAGAGCCACCAGATAAGTGAAATACAGCACAATGGCCGGCAGCAACTTACCAAACCGCCCCTTGCGATGATTAGTGCGACTCAGAGGCACCGCCAGCATAGTCACCACAAGCACCAGCACCGGAATAGAAAGACGCCACTGCAACATCGCCTGAGACTTGAGATCATCCGCCGCAAACAACACAGAGGTCGGCACCGTCTCCATATTGGTTCTGGTATCAATACGCTTGCTCGCCAGTCGCGAGCCATATTCTTCAAAATGGGTAATCTGATAATCGTGCTGACCTGGCACACCCTCAATACGGTAACCTTTATTCAGCACCAGATAGCGATCCAGGCTGCCCTCCGCCTCCTGCTGTTGACCGGTCTCCGCCAGCACCAACACCAGACTGCGATTAGAATCATCAGTCTGGCCCGTGGTTATGGCCAAAAATACATCCTGCAGCTCGCGGTTTTCATCCACCCCCTCGGAATAGGTCACCCCGCTGCCACCTCTTATATTGTAAAACTTCTTCGGCATCAGCTTATCCAGTTCACTGCGGGACTGCTGCGCCTTGAGCAGAGTATCCGCCTTCGCCATACCAGTGGGCGCCATAGACAAACTCAGCCAGCCGCCAACCCCAGCAAAGCATAGCGCCAACACCAACGTGTACGCCATCAGCCTGCGCTCAGAGATACCACAGGCCCGCAGCACACTCATTTCGTTTTCCACATACAGGCGACCAAAGGTCAGCAGCACCGCAAGGAAAAAAGCCAGAGGCAAAACCAGCTCCAGAAAGCCGGGAATACGGTAGCCGATCAGAGCAAAAATAGCCCCGGGTTCCATCTCACCAGATACCGCCTGAGCCAGATATTTCACAAAGCGCCCACTCATCAGAATCATCAGCAACACCAAGCAAACAGCCACAGCGCTGGACAGAATCTCACGGCAAATGTAACGGAAAATAATCAAAGTAAAAAGCTTGCTGCTATTGGGCTTGGTAGCACGGAATGGTATCCTTCGGCGGTCAACGGACTAAAACAAACATCAAATTTTGGAGCTAATATGGAGTTTACTGCATCTTCCGCCAACCTGTTAAATATTAAGGCGGATTCTCTCATTCTCGCGACCGGGTCACAACTACAAAACAGCGCAGCAGACTTGGATAAATCCCTCGACGGAGCAATATCCTCCCTGATCAAAGCGGGCGACTTCGGCGGCAAATCCGGTGAGACATTGGTTATCCATATTCCAGGCGCTGCAGGCAAACGTATTATTCTGCTTGGCACCGAAGGTGCTTCCACCCCGCAGAAACAAATCAATGTCATAAACGCCGGTGCTAACGCACTGCTAAAAACCCCCAGCAGCAAAGCCGTCTGGGTTGGCGAAGGTCTCTCCGACGACAGTGAATGGGAAGCCAGCATAGTGGCACGGAGCATAAAGGCCGCCAGCTACAAATATGCCCCCCAGCCCAAAATGGTCAAAAAATCCAAACCAGCCAAACTTAAAACCCTATGCTACTGGGCCAGCAGCAAAGCCAATGCCAATGCCGCCAAAAAAGGCTTGACCTACGGCGCCTCCGTAGGCAACGGCATGAATGTCGCCCGCCAGCTGGGCAACCTGCCCGCCAACATCTGCACACCGAGCTATTTAGCCAACCAGGCCAAAGCCCTCGCCAAAGGGCAGAAGAACCTCACCACTACCGTGCTCAGCGAAGCCGATATGAAGAAACTGAAAATGGGCTCATTGCTCTCAGTTTCCGCCGGTAGTGACCAACCAGCCAAACTGATTATCCTAAAATACCAAGGCACCAAAGCCGCTGTTAAGCCCACAGTTTTAGTGGGCAAAGCCGTAACCTTTGATACCGGTGGCATCAGCCTTAAGGGCGGTAACGGCATGGACGAAATGAAATATGATATGTGCGGGGGCGCCTCAGTGATGGGGGTGATGAACGGCCTGATTGAAAACCAGCTACCGGTAAACGTAGTAGGCATAATTCCCGCCACCGAAAATATGCCCAATGGACAGGCCACCAAACCGGGAGATGTAGTCACCAGCATGTCCGGCCAGACCATTGAAATTCTCAACACCGACGCCGAAGGTAGGCTGATACTCTGTGACGCATTGACCTATGCAGAGCGCTTTAAACCAGCTGCAGTCGTTGATATCGCCACCCTTACCGGCGCCGTGATAGGAGCCCTGGGCAAAGTCGCCGCCGGGGTCCTGTCCAACGACGACGGGTTGGCCGAGCAACTGCTGGCCAGCGGCACACAGAGTGGCGACCGCGCTTGGCGCCTACCCCTTTGGGAAGAATACGACCAGCTACTGAAAAGCAACTTTGCCGATATGGCCAATATTGGCGGCCCCCAGGCCGGCACCATCACCGCCGCCTGTTTCCTCGCCCGCTTCACCAAAAAATATAAATGGGCACATCTGGATGTTGCAGGCACAGCCTGGATCAGCGGTCCACAAAAAGGCGCCACAGGTCGGCCAGTGCCGATGCTGATGGAATACCTGCGCAGCACAGCGAGCTGACCCGTTGACCAGCGTCTCCTTTTATAAATTAGCCGGCGACCAGCAGGTCGCCCTGGCCCTGGCCTGCCAGCTGATCCAAAAATCACTGCAGGCCCAGCAGCAGGTCCTGTGCCTGGTCCCCGACCATGCCACAGCCCAGCAACTGGATGAAAAACTCTGGGGCTTTCAAGACACCGCCTTTGTTCCCCATGCACTGGGGTCAGAGCATGCCCCAGTGGCCATCACAGTAGATGCAGAACCAGGGGATCACCACCAGATACTGATCAACCTGCAGGCAGAAATACCCACATGGTTTAGCCGCTTTGACCGAGTTATGGAAATTATCTACCCCCAGCCAGAGTACGAACAGGCCAAGCGAGATAACTTTAGCTTTTACAAAGAGCGCGGCTACGCCCTTAGCTTTCACGACCTCAGTGAGAAATTTAAGCCGTGAAAGAACCCAAGCCACAGGGTCCAGACGCCGACCAAGAGCACCTTGATCAGTTGCTGGATGACCTCTACGCACTGCAAAAAAACCTGCTCCACGACGAATTCAACAAAGCACAAGAACTGGACCTTCCAGAGACCGATACAGAAGCCGACTTTGACAGCCTAGAAATTCCCATTCTGACCCAGAGCCTCAATCGTGAAATCGATGACGAGCACCAGTCCCGCAAAGCCTTCGATGAAGCCCAGCATATTCTATTTGAAAACCCCGATGACCAGCCCGCAGAGGATCCGACACAGATTAACCAGGAGCAGGTCAACGCCATCGTCAATCGACTGATGAGCAAAATTCGGCCCAAAGTAGAACAGCTACTGCGGGAGAAAATTCGCGCCAAAGTAATCGAGCGATTTAACCGGCAGAACTAGCCCCAAAAGCTCCCAGCCCCTATAATCTGCGGCAATAAAAAATTATCCCCAGCAGCACCTATTTGAATCACTGAGTACATAATGGAAAAAACATTTGCCCCCCAGGACATCGAAACCAAATGGTATAAAACCTGGGAAGAACGCGGTTACTTTGCCCCTAAAGACGGCAGCGATAAAGACCCCTATTCCATAGTGATTCCACCCCCCAATGTTACCGGCAGCCTGCATATAGGCCACGCCTTGCAGCACGGCATAATGGACGCCCTGACCCGCTACAACCGCATGAAAGGCAAAAATGCCCTGTGGCAAGTGGGCAGCGACCATGCGGGTATTGCCACACAAATGGTGGTAGAGCGCAAACTGGCCGCCGAAGGCCAGCCCGGCCGCGAAGAGCTGGGCCGAGAAAAATTTATTGAAAAAACCTGGGAGTGGAAAGAGGAATCTGGCGATACCATTATGCGCCAGATGCGCCGCCTGGGTAACAGCGTAGACTGGGATACCGAGCGTTTCACCATGGACGACGGCTTTTACAAAGGGGTGCAAGAAGCCTTTGTGCGTCTGCATGGGGACGGCCTGATCTATCGCGGCAAACGCCTAGTCAACTGGGACCCCAAACTGCACACCGCCATCTCCGACCTTGAAGTCGAGAATCGCGAAGTGAAAGGCAAGATGTGGCACCTGCGCTATCCGCTAGCTAATGGCGCCACCACAGAAGATGGCAAAGACTACATAGTGGTCGCCACCACCAGACCGGAAACTATGCTTGGCGATACCGGCGTAGCCGTGAACCCCGAAGATCCCAGATTTAAAACACTGGTCGGCAAGCATATTGAATTACCCTTGGTGGGCAGACTAATTCCCATCGTCGCCGATGAATATGCCGACATGGAAAAAGGCACAGGCTGTGTAAAGATCACTCCAGCCCATGACTTTAATGACTACGAAGTGGGCCAGCGCCAACAGCTGCCCATGATCAATATCCTTACCACCAATGCCGATATTCGCCACAGCGCCGAGTGCGTTAATAGCGATGGCAGCGACAACGAAGAAATGGACGCCAGCTTGCCAGAGAAGTACCGGGGCATGGAACGCTTTGCGGCGCGCCGCGAAATAGTCGCCGACTTTGAAGCTCTGGGCCTGCTGGAAAGCATTGAAGAAAACGATATGACCGTACCCTACGGCGATCGTGGCGGTGTGGTCATTGAGCCCCTGCTCACCAACCAATGGTATGTAGATGCGAAAAAACTCGCAGGCCCAGCCATCGAAGCCGTAGAAGACGGCCGCATAAAATTTGTCCCCCAGCAGTACGAAAATATGTACTTTAGCTGGATGCGCAATATTCAAGACTGGTGTATCTCACGCCAGCTCTGGTGGGGCCACCGTATTCCCGCCTGGTACGATGAAGCAGGCAAAGCCTATGTGGGCAGCAGCGAAGAGGATGTGCGCGCCAAATACAATCTGGGAGATACCCAGCTGCACCAGGACGAAGATGTACTAGACACCTGGTTCTCCTCAGCCCTCTGGACCTTTGGCACATTAGGTTGGCCAGAAGATACCGAACGCCTCAAAACCTTTCACCCCACCGATGTGCTGGTAACTGGTTTCGATATTATTTTCTTCTGGGTAGCGCGCATGATTATGATGAGCATGCACCTGATCAAAGACAACAATGGCCAGCCAGAGGTACCGTTTAAAACAGTCTATGTGACCGGCCTAATTCGCGACGAGCAGGGCCAGAAAATGTCTAAGTCCAAAGGCAATGTGCTGGACCCACTGGATATGATTGACGGCATTGATATTGAGTCACTGCTGGAAAAACGCACCGGCAATATGATGCAGCCCCAGCAGGCCGCCAAGATTGCCAGCCGCACCAGAAAACAGTTCCCCGATGGCATAGAGCCCCATGGTGCCGACGCCCTGCGCTTTACTCTCTGCGCCCTGGCCTCCACCGGCCGCGATATTAACTGGGATATGAAGCGCCTGGAGGGCTACAGAAACTTCTGTAATAAAATTTGGAATGCCTCTCGCTATGTGCTGATGAACGCCACCGGCGAAGATGGCGACCAAGACTGTGGCCAAGATAATTCCGACGACTACAAACTCACCCTGGCCGACCGCTGGATAATCTCGCGCCTGCAATCCGCCGAGAGCGAAGTCACCGCCGCCATCGACAGCTACAGGTTCGACCTGGCCGCCCAAGCCCTCTACGACTTTGTGTGGAATGAATACTGCGACTGGTACCTGGAACTGTCCAAGCCCGTACTCTGGGACGAGAATGGCGACCCCGCCATTCAAAAAGGCACCAGACGCACATTGGTGCGCGTACTGGAAGCCACCTTGCGTCTCGCCCACCCCATGCTGCCCTTTATCACCGAAGAGATCTGGCAAAATATCGCGCCGCTAGCCGGTGTAAAAGTAAACCCGGTAGGCGACACCATCATGTTGCAGCCCTTCCCCGTAGCCGAAGAGTCCCAAACTGATACCGACGCCGACGCCGATATTGAGTGGGTTAAAAACGTTATCGTAGGGGTGCGCAATGTGCGCGGTGAAATGAATATCAGCCCCGCCAAAGCACTGCCCATCTACCTGGCCCGCGGCGATGCCGAAGACAAACGCCGCCTAGAAGAAAACCGCCAGTTCCTTAGTAAGCTGGCCAGCCTGGAATCTATCACCTGGCTGGATGACCCAGCCGAAGCACCACTGTGCGCCACCGCCCTGGCAGGTGATCTGGAAATCTTGGTGCCCATGGCCGGCCTGATTGATGTGGATGCCGAACTGGCTCGCCTCGACCGCGAGATCGACAAGATCAGTATCGAAGTGAAAAAACTGAGCGGCAAACTCAGCAATGCCAAATTTGTAGATAATGCCCCCGCCGAAGTGGTGACCAAAGAACGCCAAAAACTAGAGGAATTTGAAGGCTCCGTGTCTCAGCTCCAAGAGAAACGCAGCGCCATAGCCGAGATGGCATAAGTCGCAGATGGTACAAAACCTCAACTCCCAACAGCAGGCCGCGCTGAAATATATCGATGGCCCATTATTAGTGCTGGCCGGTGCCGGCAGTGGCAAAACCAGTGTAATCACTAAAAAGATTGCCTATCTGGTTGAAGACTGCGGCATCCCAGCGCGCAATATCGCCGCCGTCACCTTCACCAACAAAGCCGCCCGGGAAATGAAAGCTCGGGTCAGCAGCCTGCTCGGCAAAGAAAACGGCAAAGGCCTTACCGTCTCCACCTTCCACAATCTCGGCCTGACCATAATCCGTACCGAGATCAAAGCCTTAGGCTTTAAACCCGGCTTCTCCATACTCGACCAGGAAGACTGCCGCAACCTGATTAAAGAACTGCTGGTGCGCCACACCGAACTCGACGAAAAACTGATCGACACCGCACAGAACACCATCAGCAACTGGAAAAACAGCCTGCTCGAACCCGGCCAAGTAGTCGGCGCCGCCAACAGCACTGGCGAGCAAGGCATAGCCATGCTCTATGAACGCTATCAAAGAGCACTCAAGGCCTATAACGCCGTAGACTTTGATGACCTGATAATGACGCCGGTCATGCTGTTCAGGCAGCAAACAGAGATCCTCGCCAAATGGCAAAAGCGCATCCGCTACCTATTGGTGGACGAGTACCAAGACACCAATCTGGCCCAGTACGAGCTGGTGAAAACATTGGTCAATGATAAACAGGCCCTCACTGTCGTAGGCGACGACGATCAGTCCATCTATGCCTGGCGCGGCGCCCGACCCGAAAACCTGATGCAGCTGCAGGAGGACTTCCCCAGCCTCAATATTATCAAGCTGGAACAGAACTACAGATCCACCGGCCGCATCCTCAAAGCTGCCAACACCTTGATCGACAACAACCCCCATCTGATCAGCAAAGCACTTTGGAGCGAACTGGGCCCAGGCGACCCACTGCGCTTTATCAGCAGCGAAAACGAAGAGGGCGAATGCGAACGGGTGGTCAATGAAATAATCGATATGCGCCTCAAACGGCGCTGTAAATACAGTGACTTTGCCGTGCTTTACCGTGGCAACTACCAAGCCAAGCTAGTAGAAATAAAGCTGCAATCCCAGAATATTCCCTACGAAATAACCGGAGGCCAAAGCTTTTATGCCAAAACCGAAATCAAAGATGTGATGGCCTACCTGCGGTTAATTATTAACCCAGACGACGACAACGCCCTACTCAGAATCATCAACACCCCAAGGCGACAGATCGGCCCCACCACCCTAGAAAAACTCGGTGAGTACGCCAATAAACGCAACCTGTCACTCTACAGCGCCATCGACGAAGTCGGCCTTACCGCCACCATGCCTGCCAACAATCTCGAGCGCCTAAAACGCTTTAAAGGCTGGATACAAAACGTTAACCACAATGTGTATGGCGGCAACCCCATGACCGCTATCAATGAAATGCTCGACGACGCCGACTACATAGGCTGGCTCCATCAAAACGCCAGCGGCGACCATGTGGCGCAAAAGCGCTGGGAGAATGTCCAGTTTCTCCTAAGCCAGCTAGCCCAGGTTTTAAAGAACGACGACAGCGAAACCGCCGAAGAAAATGGCGACAGCAAAATCGAAAACGCCATCGCCAAACTGATACTAAGAGATCTGCTGGATCGCGAAGAGGAAGAATCCGCTGACGACAAAGTGCAACTACTAACACTACATGCCGCCAAAGGCCTGGAGTTTTTGCACGTGTTTATGATCGGCATGGAAGAAGATATATTGCCCCACAAAAACAGTGTGGAAGGTGGGCAAATTGAGGAAGAGCGACGGCTGGCCTATGTGGGCATTACCAGAGCACAGCGCACCTTAACCATGACCAGCGCCAGACAGCGGACGCAGTTTGGGGATACATCGGCGACTACGCCTAGCCGGTTTATTGATGAGCTGCCGGAGGACGATTTAATTCGGATTGGTGGTGGGGATGCCACGGCAAGTGCGGAGGAGAATCAGGTGAAAGGTGCGGAATCGCTGGCGGCTTTGAAGGAGTTGTTTGGGTAACTAACTGTTGTCGCCCAGCGTATACGGCTGTGCCGTACCCCGTCAAATAGGGAAATCGGACTTTACGAGAGGCACGATTGGGCAGCTAGCGTTGGTATCTTAGGTCGGTAACAGGCACATATAATGGAGGGTTTCTTGAGAAGGGTTATTTTCTTATGCTGTGACGTTGCATGGTATGTTTTGTAAGCAAACCCGTCGTGAGATTTGTTAATGCATTTACTCTGCGCTGTCGCTAAAATAATGCCTTTAAAAATACAGAGCCCTTTTCAGGCTTAGTCATGAGAGACAATCAACTAGCAACTACAACAAGCGGGGCCACCGTTGAAAAATAATATTATCTGGCGCATGGCTATGCTGATGTCATTTTTGCCCCTGTGGCTGCTCAGGCTTGTTGGTGGTGCACTTGGCGCCTGTGCCGGTTGGCTGAATATGCGGCCTATGAAGGTGGCGCGCATTAACTTGCGCCTTGCGCAGCCCCAATTGTCGGACAGAGACGTAGAAAAACTGGGCCGCAAACGGCTGACCCATATTGGCAAGATGTTCTGCGAAACACCGAAAATCTGGCGCATGAGCAATAAGTGGCTCGACAAAAAAATTGTTGAGATTGAGGGGCTGGAATATATCGAAGCTGCTCTGGCCAATGACAGGGGCACCATTGTGATTATTCCCCATTACGGCAACTGGGAAGTGATTGGCATGTGGCTGTCCCGCCGGGCGCCAATGACCTCTCTCTACAAGCCGCCGAAACAGCCATTGATTGAACAATGGGTAAAAGATTCCCGCGAGGTGGCTGGCGCTACCCTGGTGCCAACCAGTGTGCGCGGTGTCAGTGCTGTCATGAAGGCTTTAAAGCGCGGTGAGGTAACGGGCATATTGCCGGACCACCAGCCGCCCCTGGGCAGTGGTAATTTTGCGCCCTATTTTGACTTCCCGGCGTTGACCATGACGCTGATTCACAATCTTATTCAGCGCACTGGCAGCCAGGCAATTATCTGTCTGGCTGAGCTGGTGCCCGGCGGTTGGAAGATAATATTCAAACCTGTGTCTAAGGATCTTTACAGTGCCGATCAACAGACTCATCTGGTGGCCCTAAACCGGGAACTTGAATCTGTTGCCCTGCTCAAGCCTGAGCAATATCAGTGGGAATATAAGCGCTATCGCATACGGCCTGATGGCAATCTGAATTATTACCCCAAGGGCACCTGATTTTTTAGCACCCGCCCTTAGTCACTAATTAACCATCAGGGCGTTTGCAGAGCCGCCTCTGCTCTGGGCACCAGGTTGCCGGCAAAATTCATAATATGAAAAATAACGCTCTGCTCATGGGTACCTGACACCAGGTGCGCGCCCGGGCCTGTGGCATAGATAGCCACATCTTCACCGGAATGGGTTTCCCACCCCATGGGCACCAATGCCTCTTGATGAAAGCCACTGGCCTGGGTATCAACTTCAGTAAGATCAGCCCGCCCTTTATGGACCTTGCTGTAATACACTTTGTCAGCATTAGTCTCGTTGCCAAAATCATGGAAGCCCGGGCCGCTGGCATAGCCTAGGGTGCTGTAGGGCATGCCGTCATGGGCCAGTGCCGGGCTGTCTGCATCAATTTTAATGACCTTGCCGAGAATGGGATTGCCGCGCTTCGGGTAACCGGCAATAGTAAATACATGGCCATGGTCTGCGGTGACGATAATCAATGTTTCACTGGAGTCTGTATTGTCCACAGCGGCCTGCACGGCACGGGAGAATTCAATGGTGTCGGTCAGTGCATTGTAAGCACTGTTGGCATGGTGGCCGTGATCGATACGGCCAGATTCCACCATGAGAAAAAAGCCCTGCTGGTTGCTGTCGAGAATATCGATTGCCTTGGTGGTCATCTCGGTCAAGGACGGCTCTCCGGCTATATCATTACCCCGATCTGCCTCGTAGAGCATATGGGATTCATTGAACAGGGCAAAGACTTGCTCTACCGCATCCGGTTGCAGGGCATCAAAGCCTTTTTGGTCATCCACATAGTTGCCCGCTGGATAGCTGGTTTTCCATTCGGTGATCAGGTTGCGCCCATCGGTGCGGTCACCTTCAATGGCTGAGCTGGCGTCATGGCTATTGGCCGCGGCCTGCGCGGGCAGAAAATGCCGCCGCCCGCCGCCCATCATGACTTCAATACCATTGGTGTCCAAACCTTCAAAGCGAGCCTCAAGGTTGCTTTCAAAATTAACCAGCTGGGAGGCAATATCTTCGCAGCCCTGCGCTATCGCCTTTGCTGGCATAACGGAATTATCTTCCCAGTCACGGTCCGCTGATTTGGCATAGGTGGCTGCCGGTGTGGCATGTGTGATTCTTGTGGTGGATACGATGCCGGTGGCAAGGCCAGCAATTTCCGCCAGTTCCAGAGCAGTGGTCAAACCATTGCCGGCTGCCGAACTGCAGTCACCTCGGTTGGTATTTTCATCCACGGAAATCAGACCTTTATCGGTTTTGACACCAGTGATAATGGCGGTCATGGCCCCGGCGGAATCTGCTGTCTGGGAGTCGACATTATAAGTTTTCGCCAGACCGGTAAACGGGAAGTTGCCAAAGCTAAGGCTGTTCTCTTCACCGGGCATTCCCCGCTGCTGACCCTCTAATATGCGCGCGGCGGTGACCGTGGCAAAGCTCATACCGTCGCCTACAAAGAGGATAATATTTTTTGCTCCCCCTGCTGTGCTGCTGATATTTTGCCATGCCTTGTTACGCTGCTGGAGTTGGGTTGCTGCATTCTGATACCAGCTGTTATCTGCATGAGCCAAGTCAGTGGTGGTAGCAACGCTGTCGACTGAATCGCAGGATGTCAGCCCGAGTAAAAAGACAAGCCATGGGGCCCGCTGTAAATTTTTCATAGATGTCCGTTTCCGCCATTAGGGCAACCGCCCTGGTAAAAAGCAAATATGGCCGCTGCCAGCCAGGGCGCTAGTGTGCACCAGTTTTATGATAGTTTTGATAAAAATTTATAAATTACGGACTATAAATTAAGGGCTATAAGTTACAGGTTACAAATCAAACAATTGTTTCAAGTCCAGATTGTGGGCTTTGGCAATTTTAAACACCTGCCACAGGCTGACAATTGCCGTGGGATCCTGCTCCATTCGCTGATACTGACGAACCGACAGTTCATAGTCGGCCATATCTTCCTGCACCAGTTTGCGGCTTTTGCGCAGATCGACAATTTTCTTACACAGATTTACCTGAAGTTCTATAAATTCGCTGTAGTAGGCTGAGTCTGAATTTGGACGTTGCATGACTGTGCTCTAATCTCCCTTTATCGCAGTGAAGCGAGATTGGCATAGCCCTATGGCAATCGACACGTCTAGCTTGACGCGTTAATAAAAAATCAGGGCCTATCAAACATTGCCGTATTAATCGGCGTCTAACAATAGCCTCATCAATGGCTATAGGTCGAGCAGCTCATGGATATTGAGGTTATGGGCCTTAGCCAGCTTGAATACTTGCCACAGGGAAACAATGGCGGTGGGATCTTGCTCCATCCGTTGGTACTGGCGAACCGATAGTTCATATTCAGCCATATCTTCCTGAACTAAGCCGCGGCTTTTGCGTAACGACAGGACTCTGTCGCGCAATTTGTTTTGCAGTTGGATAAATTCCTGATAATAAATTGAGTCTGGATTTGGGCGTTGCATAACATTTTGTCGACTTTCTGCCTTGACCTTGATGGCCAAGCTTGGCATATTCCTCCTGTGATCAAACCGCCTAGCTTGACTATGGCGCCGAATGGAATGGAATTGAACGGAAAGTTTAGCAAGGAGCGTCAATGTGCGAAAGGATATTTTTTTTAAGCTGTTGTTAGTCCCAAGTCTAATAATCCCAGGACTATCGATCATCATACTATCAGGCTGTTCAAAAAATCTAGCATCAACGGATCACTCCGTTGACCACTACAATCTGGTGCGCAGTGCGGTTTATACCCAGCGAGAATTAATCAATATCGGACTTAACCCGAACCCCCAAACAAGCAGCCAGCGGCAACAGCTGTTGTTGCGCAGCTATTGCGATCTTATTGATCGGCGCACTATTTATGCGGCAAACCAGCCTGAGAGCTGCAGGGAATTGGGGGCGTTAAATCGTTCCTGTATCAGTAGATTTCATCGGTGCCTGAAAACCTGCCAGTTGCGCAGTCAGGAATGCCGCCGCTGTGAGCAGCCTGCGATGAGCTGTGGCGGATGGGAGGCTGGATAACCTGTAGTACTTTTTAACCTGTAGTACTTTGGACCCCGAGCGCACAGCTCACGCCTTAGCTAACCGCGGCAGTATTGGGGTCATTTTTTTACTCGGCGTCCTCGCTCAACTCTCAATGCGACAACCGAACTCCTCTCCTGCATGGAGCAGCCACTGGGCTATATAGTCGGCATAACTGCGCCGGAAAATAAGATCGTAGGAGCCGTCAGATTTATTCGCTACCACAGCCGATGCTTTGCCAAAGGAGCTCTGGACACAGCGGCCAGCATTAGCACTGGCATCTGCCCAGGCGCCAAAATCATAGACTGAAGATTTTTTAAGCACGACTTCCAAGGCCAGCTGGTCACCTCGCAGATTGATCAATGTCTGCCCGCCGCTGATATCGGCAATGGCAATATGCCCAGACAGACTTGCTCTTAGTCTGGCTTCCAGGCTGCTGGCGTCCATGGAACTGAACAGCATCCATTCATCTGGCCCCAGCCAATAAATACTAGCTTCTTTACTGCTGTGATAGGTACCCGGCTCTGTGGGGACTGGAACCCCAAGTACCTCGGCAACCGCTGCACAAAAGGCATTATCGGCGCCATTGCCCCGCAGACTTAGGAAGGTGCTGATTGGAGCCTCTTTAACCACCAGAGCAAACTCCACCTCGCCATTAAATAGCTCTGCTCTTTGGCTGTTGGCATGACTGGACAGCTTGTGGAAATACTGCAGGGGCGTTTCCTGTTTAATATTATTCGACATTTTGACGCTCCCCTTTTGGATCGTAGAAAACCGAACTCACAATTTCAGCGGCTATGGTGCGACCATCGGCCAATGGACAGTACACTGTCTTGCCCAGCAGACCATGACCTCCTTTTACCACGGCCAGCGCAATGGAATGCCCCAGATTAGAGCTAAAGTAACTGGACGTCACATGCCCCTGCATGGACATGGGGATTTTTTGCTCAGGGTCAAATACCACCTGCGCGCCCTCGGGCAGAACCTGAGTACCATTAACTGTTTTTAGACCTACCAGCTGCTTGCGGTTTTTACGCACCGAGTCACTGCGCTGCAATGAGCGTTTGCCAATAAAACTAAAGGTTTTATTTTTGCCCACCACCCAGTCCATATTCATATCCGCGGGGGTCATAGAACCATCTGTATCCTGACCGACAATAATAAAGCCCTTCTCTGCGCGCAGCACATGCATACTCTCGGTGCCGTAGGGGGTAATATCAAATTCTTCACCAGCTGCAATCAGGGCTTCCCAGACATGGCGGCCATAATGGGCAGGCACATTTATTTCGTAGGTTAGCTCGCCGGTAAAGCTGATGCGGAAGACCCGCGCCGCTACGCCGGCAACCGTGCCATCACGCCAGTCCATAAACTGAAATGCATCATTGGCTAACTCTATATCGTCACAGACTTTAGCCAGCACTTTGCGGGCGTTGGGGCCAGTGATAGTGGCGGTTGTCCAATGGTCGGTGACGGAGGTGAAGTAGACTTGCAAGTCTGGCCATTCGGTCTGCTGCCAGAGCTCCAACCAGGCCAATACGCCAGCAGCTCCACCGGTGGTGGTAAACATCAGGTAATGGTTGTCGCCGATGCAGGCGCAGACGCCATCATCGAAGATCATACCATCTTCTTTTAGCATCACTCCGTAGCGGCACTTGCCCGGCGCTAATTTAAGGTAGGAGTTGGTGTACATGCGGGTAATAAATTCCGCTGCATCCGGACCCTGAATATCAATTTTGCCCAAGGTGCTGGCATCTAGTATGCCGACGCTGTTGCGCACCGCCAGGCATTCGCGATTAACCGCATCCTGCATGGACTCACCGCCCCGAGGGAAGTACCAGGGCCTCTTCCACTGGCCCACATCCTCAAACGCTGCGCCCTGCTCCTGGTGCCAGCGATGCACGGCGGTGTAGCGTTCGGGATCAAACAATGCACCGACATCGGCCCCGGCAATAGCGCCAAAGGTGGTCGGGCTATAGGATGGACGAAAGATGGTGGTACCAGTCTGTTCAATACTCTGGCCCAGGGCATTGGCCAGTATCGCCATACCATTGATATTACCCAGCTTGCCCTGATCCGTACCAAAGCCCATGGCGGTATAGCGTTTAATATGCTCCACCGACTTAAAGCCTTCGCGCACGGCCAGTTCAATGCCACTGGCACTGACATCCAGCTGCATATCGACAAACTGACTGGGAGCTCTGCTAGTAGCCTTGGTATGGGGCACCAGAAATAATGCCTGGGCTGGCTGTTCACTAAATTCTTTAATCTGGGGCATGGGGAAATGCACAGTACCATCACCACAGCCTGCTAATTTAGCCGCCTCTGCCCCTGCACTGGCGCCTTCGGCAATACAGCCCGCAAGACTATAGGTGCCGCCACAGGCCCCTGCGGAGCGTTCTTTTTGTACTGACTGACCTGGCTTAAAGCCAATAATAGTCTCATCCCAGACTGGCTTGGCACCAGTGTGGGAGCTGAGATGAATGGCCGGGCTCCAGCCGCCGGAACAGGCTATCAGATCACAGGCTAATTTCTCGACAACGCCGGTAATCTCTGTGCCATCTCCATTGAGGGGTGCCACCAATGCGCGTCTGACCCGCTTGCCGCCCTGGGCTTCAATCACCCCGGAGCCTGCTATTACTCGAATACCCATTTCCTGTGCCACTGCCACAATCTCGCCACTGGGTGCAGATCTGCTATCGACCACTGCGACTACGGCGCGACCAGCTCTGTGCCAATCGATAGCAGTCTGGTAGGCGTTATCATTGGTGGTAAACAGTATCATTCTGTTGCCCGGGGCCACGCCGTAGCGATTGATATAGGTGGACACGGAGGATGCCTGCATCACCCCGGGAATATCATTTTGCGCAAATACCAGCGGCCGCTCAAAGGCGCCGGTGGCCAGTATTACTCGCTTGGCACGCACACGGTGCAGACGCTGGCGGGAGCCTGAGTCCGCACTGATGCCCAGATGGTCGGTGCGGCGCTGCAAAATACCGAGGAAGTTATGATCGTAATAGCCAAATGCTGTGCTGCGGGGCAATGTTTGCACATTGCTAAAGCTCTCTAGCTCGGCGACCAGTTCATCGACCCAGCTGGTGGCTACCTGGCCATCAATACTGTTAATTGAGGCGAGCAAACTGCCGCCAAATTCACTTTGTTCGTCGGCAATAATCACTCTGGCTCCAGCCCGGGCCGCTTCACGGGCCGCGACCAGTCCGGCAGGACCTGCGCCCACGACCAGCACATCGCAGTGCTGATTCAGTTTGTCGTAGCTGTCCGGGTCATCCTGAACCGGTGCGCTGCCCAGACCTGCTGCCTTGCGAATAAAATGCTCGTAAGTCATCCATAGTTTGGCGGGATACATAAAGGTTTTGTAGTAAAACCCCGGTGGCATCATGCGCCCAAACCAGCCGGTGATGCTCATCAAATCAAAGTTTACATTGGGCCAGCCATTGACCGATGCAGATTCAAGCCCTTCGTAGAGTTCAACCTGAGTGGCTTTTAAATTGGGCACAGTGGCTGCGCCGGAACCGATCTGCATAATGGCATTGGGCTCTTCGGCACCATGGCCGACTATGCCCCTTGGGCGGGAGTACTTGAAGCTGCGACCCACCACATTAACGCCATTGGCTAATAGGGCCGAGGCCAGGGTATCGCCTACCACCCCCTGCATCTGTTTGCCGTTGTAGGTAAAGTTGATTCGACTGGTGCTGTCTGTGCGCGCGCCGGTGTTGAGACGATTGATCTGACTCATTATGCTGCTCCCTGGGCGCTGACCTGAGGCTGCTCACCTACTTTGTAGGTCTCTATTATCTCGTAGCTCAAAGTATTGCGGGTGGCGTAAAAGTAGCGCCGACAGCCCACAGCGTGGTACCACATTTCATGGTGAATACCTTTGGGGTTTTTGCGGAAAAACAGGTAGTCGCCCCATTCTTGATCACTCAGGGCCTCTGGCTCCAGAGGCCGCACAATATGGGCTTCGCCACTGTAGCTGTACTCTTCTTCTTCGCGATCTTCCCGGCAATGGGGACAGTGAATTAATAGCATAGGAAATAGTTCTCTCAGTGAGCCACACCGGCAGCGCCATGTTCATCAATCAGCGCTCCAGTATTAAATCGGTCAACATTAAAGGCCGCCGCCAAGGGGTGGGGATGGTCATTGGCCACGGTGTCGGCAAACACATAGCCAGAGCCTGGGGTGGCTTTAAAACCGCCGGTGCCCCAGCCGCAGTTAAAGTACAGCCCGTCGACCGAGGTCTTGCTGATAATAGGGCAGGCATCCGGGCAGGTATCCACCACGCCGCCCCACTGGCGATTCATGCGCACCCGGCTAAAGGCTGGAAACAGTTCGCAGATCGCCTGCAATGTATGTTCAATAACATGGAATGAACCGCGCTGGCCGTAGCCGTTGTAGCCGTCGACACCGGCGCCAATCACCAGATCTCCCTTGTCAGACTGACTGATATAGCCGTGCACGGCATTGGACATAACCACTGTATCTAGGCAGGGTTTGACCGGCTCAGAGACCAGCGCCTGCAATGGCCGCGACTCCACGGGCAGTCGCAGGCCAGCCATTGCAGCTACCACCCCAGAGTTGCCGGCGGTAACACAGGCCACTTTGCGCGATCCAATAAAGCCCTGGGTGGTTTCAACCCCCACCACAGAACCGTTTTTGCGGCGGATGCCGATGACTTCGGTCTCTTGAATCAGATCCACTCCCAGGGCATCTGCGCCCCGGGCATAACCCCAGGCCACGGCATCGTGGCGGGCGGTGCCGCCCCGTGGCTGCCAAGAGGCACCGAGAATCGGATAGCGGCAATCTTTTGAAATATTTATTAATGGGGCAATTTCTTTAACGCGCTCCGGCGTTACCACTTCCCCGTCGATGCCATTGAGGCGATTGGCATTGACCCGGCGCTCAATATCCCGCATATCCTGCAGATTGTGGCCAAGGTTAAGCACACCCCGCTGACTGAACATCACATTATAGTTAAGCTCCTGACTCAGCCCTTCCCAGAGCTTAAGGGACAGTTCGTAGAGCTGGGCTGCCTCGTCCCACAGATAGTTGGAGCGAATAATGGTGGTATTGCGCGCTGTATTACCGCCGCCCAGATAGCCTTTTTCGATCACTGCGACTTTGGTAATGCCGTGGACTTTGGCCAGGTAATAAGCCGTGGCCAGACCATGACCTCCACCGCCTACCACGATCACATCGTAGTAGTCTTTGGGCTTGGGACTGCGCCATAGTTTCTGCCAGTTTTCATGGTAGCTCAGGGCATTTTTAAACAGGCTAAAGCCAGAGTATTTTTTCATTGTCTCAACTCTACGGAATGACTGGTGATGACCGGCATTGGAGCAATTTATAAGGGAGGTCGATAGAACAAAACTGACAATCACAGTGCTAAAAACGACAAAAACCAGTGAAATCGGTTAAAAATTGGGCAAAATGGCACTTTGATTCAACAGCGGCGGGGAATCTGTTGTATATACGCGTCGGCAAACCTAAAATGTTCCTTTTACCAGATATTCAAGTTATGCCCAAATCCGCCCCCAGTAGCCCCCAGGCCTCCCCCAGTTTATCCGTGGGTTTTGTGCTGATGCCAAGCTTTACCCTGCTGCCTTTTTCCGCGTTTATTGATGCACTGCGCCTGGCTGCTGACGAAGGGGATCACAGTGAACAGGTCCACTGCCGCTGGACGATTATGGGCCCCAATCTAAACCCTATTAACTCCAGTTCCGGAGTGACCGTACAACCCTGGGAAACCTATCGCGACCCGGCGGAATTTGACTATATTGTGGTGGTCGGCGGACTGCTGCCAGAGACCTTAAATGGCAGTCAGCACCTAGTTGATTATTTGCAGAGCGCCGATCAGGCCCACATTCCCATTATTGGTCTCTGCACTGGTTCATTTGCCATGATCCGCGCCGGGCTGATGCACAACCGCCGCTGCTGTGTCAGCTGGTTTCACCACAAGGATCTGACTGACCGCTACACCGATGTTACGCCGGTAGCGGATCAGCTGTTTGTGGATGATGGTGACCGTATTACTTGTGCCGGTGGTGCAGTGGCTGCGGATCTGGCGGCCTATATTATTGAGCGCCATTTGGGGCAGAGCTGGGCGCGCAAGAGTCTGCGCATTCTGGTGATGGATAACCCGAGGCCAGCCAGTGCACCACAGCCTCATCCCACTTCGGATTATCATGTGGAAAATAAATGGGTAAAACGCGCTCTGCTATTGATGGAACAGAATCTTAGTCGGCCCCTGTCGACCAATGATATTGCCGAGCGATTAAATATTTCCAGACGCCAACTTGAACGTCTGTTTATTGGCGACACCGGCGAGAGCCTGCAAAAGTTTTATCGGGTGATTCGCCTGAGTTACGGGCTGTGGCTGCTGCAGAATACCCAGCGTTCGATTACGGATATTGCCCAGGAATGTGGCTTTGCCGATACGGCACACTTCTCCCGTGCCTTTCGCGGGAAGTTTGATAAAAGGCCGACTGAGTATCGCCAGCACTAACAAGTGCCCTAGGCCAATGCCCGCCGCTCATTGCTCGGTGGCTTGCCATACAGGTCGCTGTAACATTTACTGAAATGGGGCGCGGTAGAAAACCCGCAACTGATAGCCACATCAATCACCGGTATCGAGGTTTGCAACAGCAGCAATCTGGCCCGAGACAGTCGCAATTCCAGATAGTAGCGGGACGGCGCACAGTGCAGATAGCGATTAAATAACCGCTCTAACTGGCGCCTTGAAATGCCCACATAATCCGCCACTTCATCGAGACTTAATGGCTCTTCAATATTGGCTTCCATCAATGTGACGGCATCAACCAGTCGCGGCTGACTGGCGCCAATCAGATACTGCAGTGGCGCGCGCTGGGGATCTTTCTCGGTGCGCACCCGGTCACAGGTAAACTGCTCGGAGATCTGTTGCACCAGTTGATGGCCGTGAATACTGGCCACCAAATTAAGCATCAAATCAATGGAGCTAATGCCACCGGAGCAGGTGTAGCGATCGCGGTCAATCACAAACAGGCTCGAGGAAATATTAAGTTTGGGAAACTGCTCGCGCATGCTGGCAATATTTTCCCAGTGGATGGTGCTGCGATAACCATCCAGCAAACCGGCGGCAGCCAATACATAGCTGCCGGTGCACATACCCCCCAGAGGAAATTTTTTCTTGGCCATGGCGCGCAGTTCATCTAGAACAGGCTTGGTGCAGTAATCTTTGACGTTGTAGCCACCGCACACAATCAGCACATTAATGTCGTCCACTGATTTAAGGCTGCCATCGAGCCTTATTTCAATGCCCGAACTGGAGCTCAAAGGCTCACCATCTAGACTGAATACAGAGTAGCGATAAAGCTCTCTGCCGCTTAGCCGGTTGGCCATACGCAGTACTGAAATAGCATTGGAAAAGGTACTCAGAGTGTACTCAGGCATCATAAGAAAGCCGACATGCAAGGTTACATTTGCATCCGGGTATTCGGCCTCAACTGCATCTACGGTATCGACCATATCAACAATCCTTTCGCGGGAGTTCGCTTTATTAACTGCGTTTATTATTATTTATTAAGGCTTTAAAAAAGCCTTAATTCAGCTTGCAATATTTCGCGATTATAGGCCCATAACCTGCTGTATAAAAAGGCTTTTTTGTGTCAAAAGCCAAAATATTTTGCCGCGATACAATTTATCGGCGGCGGCGTTTGCGACCGGTTCCGGAATTTTCAGCAACCACCTTGGGCTCAGGCCTGACAACCACAGAAAACAGGTTGGGAAAAGCGTCGGTTTTATTGGGAAAGGCCATAGCATCGACAAAATAATCTTGGAATTTTGGCTCCATCGCAGTTTCAATTTTCTCGATATTGTTGACCAGATTTTCAATGGTATTTCGGGACTGGGCATTTAATAGTGCGATGCGGGCACCGGTGCCAGCCGCATTGCCCGCAGATGAAACCTGCTCTAAAACCGCATCGGGAATCAACCCCAACACCATAGCATGCTGCACATTGATATGGCTGCCAAAGGCACCTGCGAGACGAATTCGCTCAACGGTTTCTGTGCCAATATGATCCATCAATAATTTGACCCCGGCATAGAGTGCCGCCTTGGCCAACTGTATCTGGCGAATATCATTTTGCGTGACCACAATTGGCGCTTCGTCATTTTCAGGACTGTGTAAAACATAGGACCAGGTGCGATCGTTTTGAATCACGCGATCAGTGCGGCTACTGAGGTCACCATCAACAATACCGTCCTCAGTGACTATGCCTGCCAGATACATCTCGGCCACCACTTCGATAATGCCCGAGCCACAGATGCCGGTAACCCCATGGTCGACAATGGCCTCGAAAAAGCCATCTTCATCGGACCACAGATCTGAACCAATTACTTTAAAGCGCGGCTGTAAGGTTTGCGGGTCAATGCGCACGCGCTCTATTGCTCCGGTGGCGGCGCGCTGTCCACAGCTGATCTGAGCACCCTCGAAGGCGGGGCCAGTGGGACTGGAACAGGCCAGCAGGCGGTGTCGATTACCGAGGACAATTTCAGCATTGGTACCCACATCCACCAGCAGGGTCATGCTGTCCTGATTC
>Ga0209374_1000279_pt1 | contig 59242 bp, 52 predicted proteins | sample SaaInlLV_DNA_10m_FD_184683 | JGI IMG/M metagenome (GOLD analysis project Ga0209374, IMG submission 184683) | Marine microbial communities from expanding oxygen minimum zones in the Saanich Inlet - SI075_LV_DNA_10m (SPAdes) (version 2) | ecosystem: Environmental > Aquatic > Marine > Unclassified ... | reverse complement strand
GCTAGTTGTGCAGCCGTTGGTCGAGCGGTTGTAAGCGTTTATTCACAAGTTGTGCCATTGACGACATTAAAAATGACACCCGAGTTTGAAGGCTTGCCGATTGCCTGAAATCAGTGGGCCGCCACGATGGCCTAGGCAGGGGCTTAAGGGCGATCATCGCTCAGAACGGCTTTGGATTCGTTCGCTGCCGCACCATAAATGCCCTTTGCCATGAGGGAGGTTTCTTGGTTTCGGCGGTGTTGATAGATTGCCGATCTGATTTCGTGTGCGGCTTGATTTAAGGGTTCGGACTGCACCGCAAGTTCAACGAGATGACACGCCAGCCGGATATCATGGTTCATAAGGGTTGATGCGCGCTCTGCTAATGCAAGTGTGCCGCCCGCTAGTGCTGCAAGCTCAGCCGCCAATACTTGGTCGGGCGCTGGCTTGAGTCGAGCGGGGTTGCCGTCATACCAGCCACCATACAACCGCCAAATATTTCGGATGATGAATTCTGGTTCGTCGTAAGTGGGCCTTAGGTAGGGTTTCTCAAGAATCGAAGGGTCTAGGCGAACCTCCTGAAGGATATCGTTTAACTTGGCGCCCTCGTTCATCCTTTGAAGGGTTTCTTGAACCAAGTACTCAAGCGCTGACGCGACGTCGTTCAGTACAAGTCGTATTTGGTCTGCGCCAGCGATCGGTAGGCCGTGCGCGGGTAACAAAAGCTCGGCACCCTTGCTGGCCATATCTCGTAAGGCCCGTGCCCACTCCATCGGGTAGCGTTGTACTTTCTGGGGATTGCCGGCATTCGGAAAGCACCAGATAAAAAAATCACCGGAACAGATCGCCTTGTGGGCTGGAATCCAGCCCCAAGTATGGTCGTCGGTTTCGCCTTTCTCGTGATTCAGCTCCACAGTGAGTCCGCCAACGTCCAGCGTCATCTTGTCTCGGTAGGTAATATCCGGCGCCTCTGCAGTTTTGGGTAAAAACGCGTTGTCGCTACTGTTATCGTAACCACGGCGGGAAAACTGACCGAATTGCCGTCGGTTGATCGTGGCGTTATAGCCATCGGTTAGATGGTAGCGGTCCATACGCGGTTTAATATTCTCATGGCCGACCAGTGTCGGCCTACTATGACCGTGTGCCCTGGCGCTATCCATAAATGCGCCGCAGCCCCCAACGTGATCCAGATGCCCATGGGTATAGACCAATGTGTGAAATGGCGCTTTTCGCCAGTCACGAATAGCGGATACAACCCGTTCTCCGCCTTGGACACTGGAAGTATCAAATCCAAGTAAGCCGTCATCGGTTTCGAATAAAATGCAGTGTGAAAAGGCCTCGACCAATGCGACCCGGTCGGTAATCGAGGACAGTTGAAAATTGATACGATTAATGGGGCCTGTGCCGTCGGGGTCCGTGGTGCCATCAAGTATTCCGGCGGAGAGTTCAAGTAATTGGGACATGCGTGTTTCCTAAAATAATGAAGGGTTGGGCTGTGCAAGGCCTTGCGTGTGGTTTGGCGTTTAAGGTTTGTTATTGGCGGTCCCCAGTATGTAGCCTGGGCGCTGATGCATTCGATGACGGTAGGCATGGCAATGTTCGGGGAGGACAATATCAATGGCGTCTGCCCAGTCTAAAATCGTGGTCAGCAGGATATCAAGTTCTGAAAAGGAGCGTCCCCAAACAAAACCCGTAAGCGCAGGTTTAGGGAGTCCCTCATCCAGCATTTTACGGAAGTAAGCCTTGGCGCTGATGACGGCATTGGGCGCCTCGCCATAGATCTCGGCGAGATCATGATGCCGCCGGATAATGTAAAGGCTGGTTGCATCGAGTTCCATCAGCATGAAGGAGGCAAGTTCATCGAAGCGTGCAACGCCCTCTGAGCTTAATTGATGCGCATCGAATTCGGGCCCTTTAAAAGTTCGACGAAGGTATCGAGCAATGGCAAAACTTTCTGAGATAACGAGATTGCCGTGGATTAGAACGGGAACTTTCCCTTTTGGGTTAATGGCTTTATAGGCTTCGGTTTGAGTTTCGCCGGTTCTAGGTCCAATCTTTCTATTGTCATATTCGACGTTTAGCTCGGCGAGCATCCAGTGCACTCGCAACGTCCGGCTGGTGCGAGCACCCCAAACGATGACCTCAGGTTGCCGAGACATAACCCGAAGCTTTCGACCGAATGAGCGTTCCGCACCGGTAATAGTGGTAGATTCCCCAGGCGATCACGACCAGGGTGGTCATCAGGCCATAACGTAAACCGTCTTGGCCATAGTCCGTTGCAAAATAGTCGCTAAAAAATCCCACACTGAATGGGCCTAAACCTAGGCCGATGATGTTGGTAATAAAAAGGTTGATGGCGGCTGCAACCGATCGCATCTCAACGGGGGTTTGATTTTGGATTAGGGCAAATCCTGGCGCCACGTAGACTGTCCCAAGCATCGCAGGAATGGCGTAAGCCGCAATTGCGCCCATGGGCGTCTCGGCTGTAAACGCCAGATATAAAAGCGGTGCTGCTATTAAGTTGGCAATTGCGATGATCCAGGGAAGCCAATGCTCGCCATGACGTGCTGACAAAAAGTCTGCAAGTCGTCCGCCTAGGTAAATACCGAGGGCGCCGCCCAAGCCAATCATGAGCGCGAGGTAGCTGCCGACTTCGCCGGTGCCCATCTCATGGATTCGAACTAGGTAGATCGGAATCCAAATGATGGACGCATAACCGGTAAAAGAAATCAGGGCCCCGGCTGCAACCACGTGTCGCAAGACTGGGTTCTCCCACATGAATCGCACAACTTCCCAAAATCGCGGTGGAATCACTGGACTGGTCTTGGCCTCAGAATAACCGCGGGGCGGCTCGATCACTGTAAATCGGACCAAGGCGGCCAGTAGGATGCCCGGCAGGCCTACAACCACAAATGCCGTTCGCCAGCCAAACCATTCATTGATCCAGCCGCCAAGCAGGAATCCAAGCAAGATACCCCAGTTGATGCCGGTGCCAAAGATCGCCATGGCGGTCGAGCGTTGTGCAGGCGGGTATAGGTCGGCAATCATGGAGTGGGATGGGGGATTCGATCCTGCTTCGCCAACCCCGACCCCAACTCTAAACAGCAGCAATTGTGTGAAGGTCGCTGCTGCGCCACAAAGGGCTGTCATGAGACTCCAGAGAAAGACGGAAAAAGAAATGAGGTTGCGGCGATTGTGGCGGTCTGCCCACATCGCCATCGGCATACCGAGCGTTGCATAAAAGACGGCGAACATGATGCCGGTTAACAGTCCTAGTTGGGTATCCGTGATCAGCAACGATTCTTTGATTGGCTGCCCTAAAATCCCCATAATTTGACGATCGATATGGCTAGAGGTGAAGACCAAGACCAAGACAAACAAAGTATATCGTCTCTGGCGGTCTGGAATCGGTGGGTGCATAGTGGGGAACACCTTTATTGATGGTGAGGGGCAACAGGTTTTTAAAATAGCGTTCAAAGACGGTACCGTTATTGCGCTTTAAAAGAAAGCCTTCGAAATGAAGGGCTAAAAAGTTGAAACGGGTGAGTGATCGATCGGTTTTAGATGGCTGAGCTTCGGTTGTCCTTGCCCGCAAAAGTGCGCGCCAACATGAGTTGATTTATAAGTCGAGGGCTCGTCAACCTTAAGAACCCAATCTTGGGTTCAGGGAAATAAGCCAGGCAGCGTTGTTAAAAAATAGGCAGGAGGCAGGGTATGACGAACAAGCAATCAACGATGCACCCACTTAAAGGATACCAAGACCAACATTTGATCTCGGCGCAGCAACTCAGTGAACGTTTGGGTGAATCGGGCCTGAGGGTGATCGACGTCACGACGCACTTAAAAGCGCTGCCCTCAGGAGACTTTAGCGGTGTCTCGGGACGAGGAGACTATGAAACAGGTCATATTCCCGGCGCCACGTACCTTGATTTGCAAAACGATTTGTCGGACAACACCTCATCATTTCGGTTTACGGTGCCGAGTGTTGCGCAGTTTGGCGCAGCAATGCAGCTTGCGGGGATTTCTGAATCCGATATGGTCGTTGTATACGCGGCGAATCATCCGATGTGGGCTTGCCGAGTTTGGTGGCTGTTCAAGGTTTTTGGTCATCAGAGGGTATTGGTGTTAGATGGCGGGTTACCTGCATGGCAGGCGCAGGGTCTCGCAGTGTCAACGGCGATAGAGTCCGTTCCGACAACCTCTTATACCGCGCGTTTTCGGGCAGGGCGGGTGATCGATGGTGCGAGACTCGCAAGTCAGCTACCTGATCCGAAACTGTGCTTGCTGAATGCCTTGTCTAAGCAACAGTTCGACGGTAAAGGTCCGCATTACGGCCGGCCAGGTCATATCCAAGGCTCGGTGAGCACGCCTTACAGTCGATTTTTAAATGATCGATTTTGCTTTCACGAAGCTGCAGCGCTGCAGCTGATTTTTGAGGAAGCTGGGGTCACTCCGGACAAGACGGTTGCTACCTATTGCGGCGGCGGGATCGCCGCCGCTATCCCGATCTTTGCGCTCGCCCTGCTGGGGCGATCCGAAAACATCATGCTTTATGATCATTCCTTGTCCGAGTGGGCTGCCCGGGATGAATGGCCAATGACCATCACCACTGAGCCGAACGCTGGCGCGTAAGCTTGCGTGTTCGTTGGTGGTTGTTCATTGATATCACTTGGTGAGGCCGCTTTTTGACCAAGTGGGCCTGTGCGCTGGGGGTGGTTAGGATCGGGTCTATGTTTAGCCACGATGCTAAAGTGGTTTGCCATACCGCAGCTTTTGGTGCCGTCCGCACGCCAAAGCGCTTTTGAGCGAAGGCCGGTGCTAAATAAGGGCGGTGCTAAATTCAGTCGACGCCTGCATCCAAGGTCATGCCAAAAACTGGCAGAGGATTTTCAATTAGACTCAGATAATCGCCAACAATTCCGTTGGCATGCTTTCGATCGTCTGGCATCAAGTAGGGGCTATCAATTCCGATTACCGGCATGCCGGCAGATTTTGCTGCTAGAAACCCGGTCAAAGCGTCTTCAAATACTAAGCAACCTTCAGGCTCGACGCCGAGTTTTTCGGCTGTTTTCAAGAAAATTTCTGGTGCAGGCTTGCTGGCTTCTACCTCATCACCACAAACCGTGATGGCGACCGCTTGCAGCCACGGTTTGGTTGAGCGCTTGAGCTCAAAGAGCGTCCGACTAGAACTGGTTGCGATGCCAAAGGGAATGCGGTGCTCGGTCAAGACTGTCAAGAAAGCCTCCGCGCCAGCAATGGCCGCAGCCTTTGGGAACAAGGCATTTAAATATTGAGCCCGCTGATCCAGAAATGCCTGTGGCGTTAGTGCAAGGTCATAGTGCTCAACCGTCATCGCGGCCGACTCTAGGGCTTGTCGACCAACAATCGTGCGTTTGAACTCGAGCGTGAAAGTTATACCGAAAGGATCCAGTACCTTCTGGGTTGCAAGGGTGTAAAGTGGCTCCGTGTCGAGAAGGGTGCCATCGAGATCAAATAAAATGGCTTTCGGCTCAAAATGAACTGGCATGCTGTGACTCCTGGTGCGAACAATCGCGCACATGGTGTTGATGCGCCTTGGCAAGCAGAGACGCCGTGAGCGTTGGATGATGCGAGCCATTGTACCTATGAGGATCTGTGCGGGAAACTTTTTTACGGACAGGGGCATTGAGCGGGCGTTCGCAGTCAAGGTGCTCCGGTGATTCTGAGAGGAGCTGCGTCTGACTTCCCGGCGCAAATTCAGCTGGATGCGATCGGCAAACGCGATGATGCTCTCAAAAGCGTAAATCGTAAAAAAAGTCCCAAAGCGCGGGATCGTTTCTTGATTCGCGTTGTCTTTAAGGTCGGGTGTTTAAATACGGTTTAGGGGCTGTTGGGATTGATAATACAACCGATCGCCGCAATAGTGACTGAACAAGATTTGATGCTTATTGGGCAAAAGAGAAAAAATTTAAGGAAGTAGGGAGTGTGTTTTGATTGAGGTTCAAAATCTGACGAAACAGTTTGGCTCGACGACGGTGGTCAATGATTTAAGCTTCGAATTGGGACCCGGTTCCGTTTTAGGATTCTTAGGACCCAATGGTGCGGGGAAATCAACAACCATGAAAATGATTACTGGCTTTCTAACGCCATCTTCGGGGTCCGTCCACATTCAGGGTTATGACATTTCAAGTCATCGTCAAGCAGCACAGGCGGAGATGGGTTATCTGCCAGAAGGCGCGCCCAGTTACGAGGAGATGACGGTGGCTGCCTTTTTGAAGTTCATCGCAAAAATTAGAGGCGCTCGGGGTGCTTTGATTCAGCAATGGGTGGACCGAGTGACGGATACCGTATCGCTCAGAGCGGTTCTGCATCAGCGAATTGAAACCTTATCAAAGGGTTATAAGCGTCGAGTCGGGCTCGCCCAGGCATTGATTCATGATCCCAGCATTTTGATTTTAGACGAGCCAACCGACGGGCTTGACCCAAACCAAAAACATCAGGTTCGGCAAATGATCTTGGATCTCTCCGATCAAAAGATTGTCATCATCTCAACCCACATCTTGGAGGAAGTTTCGGCAGTGTGCTCTAGGGCGATGATTATTAACGCAGGAGAGATTGTGCTAGATGACACGCCCGAGGGGCTTTGCCAACGTGCCGAAGGACATCTCTCGGTCAGCTTGCGGATTAATGGGGTGGGAGATGAGGCCCTCAGTCAGGCGTGTTCTCAGCTGCCACAATGTGGTCGAGTTGCATTAATTGACGGCGGAGGCGTGCTGGTTTACCCGGCTGAGGCATTGGGAGATCCTTTGGCTGCGCTGCAGGAAATGATGAGAGCCAATCACTGGCAGGCTGAATGGATTCAACAGCATGAGGGACAACTCGATGAGCTTTTCCGAGATGCAACGGGAGGGCGTTTGCAATGAAAAATGTGACCATTATATTAAACCGTGAATTTGCCAGTTACTTCACGACCCCGGTCGCTTATGTTTTTATCTTGGTATTTTTGGTTTTATCAAGCGCCTTTACGTTTTACCTCGGCCAATTTTACGAACGCGGCCAAGCTGACTTATTGCCTTTTTTTAACTTCCATCCTTGGTTGTACTTGTTTTTGGTTCCGTCAGTATCCATGCGGCTTTGGTCGGAGGAGCGTGCATCAGGCTCAATTGAACTGTTGCTAACCTTGCCGATCACGTTGTGGGAGGCAATCCTCGGCAAATTTTTGGCCGCTTGGCTGTTTACAGGGCTTTCGTTGCTGGGGACCTTCCCGCTGTGGCTGTCGGTTAACTACCTAGGAGAACCTGATAATGGCGCGATCGCTGCAAGCTATGTTGGCAGTTGGTTTATGGCGGGCGCTTTTTTGGCTGTGGGCTGCTGCCTGTCAGCGCTAACGAAAAGCCAGATTGTTGCCTTCATTCTGACCGGTACTGTTTGTTTAATGTTGGTGCTTGCGGGTTTCCCGTTGGTGCTCAACTTTTTTCAAGGTTGGGTGCCGGCCATGATCCTGGATCTGATTGCTGGTCTCAGCATCATTGCGCACTTTATGGCGATCTCAAAAGGCGTCTTAGCGTTGACGGACGTGATTTATTTTGTCTCGATGATCGGGCTTTGGTTGACCCTAACGCGGCTGGTGCTGCAAGCCAAGTCAGCAGATTAAAGGGGGGGGTATGAACGCAAATTTAAAACAGTTATTCACCGCGGCCGTCGCGGTTTTGGTCTTTGCCGTGGTGCTCTTATTTAGCAGCACTTTCTTTAAAGGGCTTCGCCTGGATATGACCGAACACAAGCTGTTCACCTTATCCCCAGGTAGTGAGCGCATTATTGAGTCAATTGAAGAGCCAATTCATTTGTACTACTTCTTTTCTGAAGAAAGCAGTCGCGAACTAACACAACTGAGAACCTATGCCGATCGAGTTGAGGCGCTGCTGGACGAGTACGTGTCATTAAGCGACGGTAATTTAATCTTGACCCAGATCGATCCGATGCCCTTTTCTGAAGCCGAGGATCAAGCCGATGGGTTTGGTCTGCAAAAGGTCCCCGTGGGTAGCGCTGGTGAGGTTTTGTATTTCGGATTGGTTGGCAGCAATGCGCTGGACAACACGGAAGTGATTGGTTTTTTTCAGCCGGATAGGGAAACCTTTTTAGAGTATGAAATAAGTCAACTTCTGTTCAGGCTGATTCAAATAGAGAAGCCGAAAATTGGTTTGATTTCATCTTTACCCGTTCGGGATCGAGTCAACCCTGAAACCTTTAGGTCAGAGCCAGGCTGGCAAGCGCTGAGTGAGTTAGAGCGAAACTTTGAGATTGTTGATATTGCCGCGGACGCCGAGATCATTGATCCGGAGGTGACCCTTGTATTAATGATTCATCCTAAATCCGTGCCCAACACGCTTAAGTCTTCGATTCGGGCGTTCTTGGCGCGGCAGGGCGCGATCATTGCGTTTGTCGACCCACTGGCAGAGATGGATCAGGCAGCACAGTCTCCGATGATGCCGACCTTGCCCGAAGGCCGGTCCTCAGATTTGAATTGGTTAACCGAGGATTGGGGTATCGTCCTCCGTGCTGAGCAGATTCTCGGTGACGCTCAATTGGCGCTCAGTGTCACCGGGCAAAATGGAACGCCTACCCGTCACTTGGGTATATTAGGATTGGGCCCGACTGAATTAAATCCTTTGGAAGTCCCAACGGCCGGTTTGGAAAGCATTAACGTCGCAAGCGTAGGTCTCATTGATGTTTTTGAGTCTAAGCTTACGGTGACGCCGCTGTTATCCTCGTCGATTTATGCTGGCGGCATGGATGCGGCGCAGTTTCAGTTTTTGCAGGATCCAAGCGATCTTCAGAAAACGTTTGTGCCGGGAAATGCGGCGGTCTCGATCGCCGTGTCGGTCAGCGGCGTCTTACCGACCTCAGTGGTCCTTGCGGATCCCGCTGCAGGCGATACGCCGGTCGGGATTAACCTTATTATGGTTAGCGATACGGATGTACTGTCGGATCGACTCTGGGTCCAGGTTCAAAATTTTTTTGGAGAGCCTATCGCGACCGCATGGGCGGACAACGGCAGTTTTTTGGTGAACTCGGTGGAACATCTCGCAGGCAGTGCAGATCTAATCAGCATTCGCAGTCGTGGCCGCTATACTCGTCCTTTTGATGTGGTTCAGGATTTAAAACGCGAGGCTGAGGCGCGTTATTTGCAGAGCGCGGATCTATTGCAGGTTGAGTTGGCAGACACAGAACAACGTCTACTTGAGCTCGAAGCACAGAAGAGCACCGATGGCTTGCTGACCTTGAGCCCGGAGCAGACCTTGGCCCTGGAGGATTTTCAAGACCAAAAATTGAGCATTCGAAAGCAGTTGCGCGAAGTTCGTCATGGGTTGGATCGAGACATTCAGGGTTTGGGGGCCAACCTAAAACTGATCAATATCGCTATCATGCCGATTTTGCTAACGGTGTTGCTTGGGCTCTACGTTGGACTTCGAAGTATCCGCAGAAGGAAGCTCGCCAATGCGGAATAAGATCCTAATACTGGGTTTGTTACTTGGCATGGGGGTTGCGGTTTTTGTGGATCAACGACAACGATTTGAGACGCCGGCCACGAGTTGGTTGTTCCCGGGCCTTTTGGAAAAGCTGCCATCGGTGACCAAGCTTCGCCTGTCTGAAGCTGGCGACGGCGTTGATCTTGTCTTAGACAATGAGGCGTGGGTCGTTGCCCAACGATTCAATTACCCTGCCAATGACAAGCAGTTGTTCCAGTTGCTCAATCAGTTGGGCGAGGCACGTCTTATTGAAAAAAAGACCGCTCTGTCGAAACACCATGCAGCGTTAGGTTTGCTTGAAGGCCCGCGTGATTCAGCACCGATATTGACGCTTGATGGCGATCCTACATTGAAGCCTGTGCTGATAGGTCAACAAGCCAGTGCTCGGCAGGGCACGTTTGTCCGGTTTCAATCCGATGATCAAGTCTGGCTCATTGATCAAGCCCTTGACGTCAGCGGTACGGCCGCGGATTGGCTGGCGCCCAGTTTGCTTACGATTAACGATTCAATGATTAAACAAATCGTCTTGAGTAATCCAAGTGGGGCGCGCTATCGGGTCGTTCGGGATGAGCGTGATAACTGGGTATTAGCCACGATTCCAGAAGGACGGGCGCTGCGTTATGACACCGTGCTCACCCCACTCACGACAACGGTTGGGCAGCTGCGCCTGGTTGATATTGCAAAGCATGATCCGGCGCGGTGGTTGGGGGCTGGCTCTGCGGTGTATCACTTGAGCTCGCGCCATCGATTGATCTTGAAAACCGCGATGGCGCAAGAGGGTTATTGGTTGCGCATCGGGGTTGAGCGCGATGGGCTCGATTCTTCAGACGTGACCGATCAAGCACCTCAGTCGCAGGAAATTGATCCGTTGCAATCACTGGCACTGGCTCAAGTGTTAGGCCCGAGTCGTGAGGCGCTCACGCGATTTGACTTTAAGATTGCGAAACGCAATTTTGACGATTTGAATCGCTCGCTTGAGAGTTTCTTAAAACCTCTGGAGTTGGAGAAAAATGATGGCTGAAGACGTATTAATAACGCAGCGACTCGATGACGTTTTAATCTTAACCCTAAACCGTCCGGAGGCGCTGAATGCACTTAATCCAGCGCTAATGTTGGCAATTGAAGCCTTTGGTCGATCGATGCTTAATGACCCGGCTAGGGTGCTCGTGATACGCGGCGAGGGGCGTCATTTTTGTGCCGGTGCTGATTTGAAAGCACCAGCCTCGGACGCGCCGTTGGTTCAGCGAAGGCGTGACGCGCAACTCGGTGGCCGCATGCTGCGGACTATTATTGATATCCCGCAAGTAACTATTGCGGCGGTGCACGGTGCGGCACTTGGCGGTGGGCTCTGTATTCCAACCGCGTGCGATTTTAGAATTGCGACCGATACTGCGATAGGTGGCTATCCGGAAGTGAACCTGGGTATGAATCTAATGTGGCAATCGGTTGGACTCTGCACGCGGTTGGTCGGACCCGCACGGGCTAAACGAATGATTATGTTGGGCGAACGATTGGATGCGCAAACGCTTTTGAACTGGGGGCTTTGGGATGAGACCGTACCAGAAGAACAACTGATGCCTCGGGCGCTTGCGTTGGCCGACGCCTATGCAGCGCAACCGCCTGTCGCCGTTCAGATGATTAAGCAAACCATCAACCAAGTTTCAGGTGCCTTGGACCAAGCTATTCTGCACATGGATGCCGATCAGAATTTACTGACCGCCAGTGGCGAAGATCGTGCTCTGGGTATTCAGGGCTTTTTAGCAGGAACCTCCCCGACGTTCACCGGTGACTAATCGATTTCGATGATCGCAAGATCCTGATCTTCATCGACTGCATCACCCGGGGCGACTAAGATCGACTGAATCCGCCCGGAAACAGCGCTCTCAACCGGAATCTCCATTTTCATAGACTCCAAAATCATGAGCTCTGATTCAACTTGGATGGAATCGCCCTCAGCAAGTAGGATTTTCCAAACAGTACCGGTGATTTCTGATTTGATGCGCTCCGTGGCCATCGCAACATCCTTTTATTGATCAAACATGATGACATGACGCGCTTCTTCGCCACTCTTGAGTGCATTTAGCGCGGTATTTACGTCTGCTAATTTGATGTGCTTTGAGATCATTTGATCTAGATGGAGCTTGCCACTCAAGTAGAAATCAACGAAGCGCGGCATATCAATTCTAAATCGATTAGAACCCATATTAGAGCCCTGTATTTTTTTCTCCATCAAAAAATCAACGCCATGTAGCTCAACCATCGTGCCAACCGGAATCATACCGATAATGGTTGCGGTGCCGCCGCTACAGAGCATTTGGAAGGCCTGCTCGGCAGTGGCTTTTAAGCCAATCGCTTCGAAAGTATAATCGCACCCGCCTTTGGTGAGCTCGAGGACTTCACCGACGGCATTGCCGGAGCGCGCATTGATCGTATGGGTTGCGCCGACGGCTTTGGCCAATTCGAGTTTACTGTCGACCATATCAACTGCAATCACCATGGACGCGCCCGCAATTGCGGCGCCATTAATCGCAGCAAGTCCAACGCCGCCGCAGCCGATCACGGCAACAATCGACCCAGGTTCGACGCCTGCTGTGTGAAAAACGGCGCCGACGCCCGTCGTTGTGGAGCAGCCAATCAAAGCGGCTCTATCCATTGGCATATCTTCTCTAACTTTAACCAGAGCATGTTCGTGGATGAGCATCAGCTCGGCGAAGGATGAAAGGTTCAAGAATTGATGGACGGTTTCTCCGCCAATGCTTAACCGAGATTCGACTTCAGGAGCTCGAGAGACTTCAGGGCTTTGGCAAAGCGATAAATGGCCTGTTAAGCATTTGTTACAATGTCCGCAAAAGGCTGAGAGACAGGTGATGACATGATCACCTTTTTTAACATAGGTCACGTCTTTGCCGACTTCTTCGACGACACCCGCGCTCTCATGGCCTAAAATTGTCGGCAGCATGTAAGGATATGAGCCATCCAAAAAATGCAGATCGCTATGGCAGACACCAGCCGCAATAGGTCTAACCAGGACTTCTCGTGGGCCAGGCTTTGAGATTTGAACTTCTTCAATCTCCATAGGCTTGTTTTGTTCTCTCAATACAGCTGCTTTCATGTTGAGTCCCTAGCATGAATGACAAACGAGGCTTAAAATTAACACAAAACGAAGGCCGTGCGGGCTGAAACTTGAGAAGTTTCGGGCATTGGTCAGGAGGGTCTATGCGGGAGGTTGTCGTTGCGCTGGGGAGTAATCTTGGTGCGCCGGATCAGAATGTCTTAAAGGCTATGGGGTGTCTGGCACAACAATTCCCGGAGGGCTTTCGCGCCTCCGAGATTTATCGCACCGAACCGGTGGATATGACAGCCGATGCGACGGACTTTGCGAATGCGGTGGTTGCGTTTAAAAGTGGTTTACCACTTGAGGCCTTGCTTTCAAAGCTACAAGCGCTTGAGGCGGAGTTTGGTCGTCCAAAAGATCATGGAAAAAATACAGCACGGACTTTGGATCTTGATTTAATTGCCGTTGGAGACGAGACCCTTTCGACGTCTACGCTAACTGTGCCGCATCCCAGAGCTTTGGATCGACGTTTCGTTCTCCAGCCGCTTCAGGATATCGCGCCGGAATTTCGATTTCCGGGGATCAACGAAGGCTTGGGTGTCTTGATTCAGCGTGCGCCTAGTTTGGTGATAGCGCTCTGGGTTTAAATGATCAACGACGAACGATTTTCCCAATACGGCGCACGGAGTTTTGCTTTGTAGAGTTTGCCCGTGGGGTGTCTGGGTAGAGTCTCGATGAATTCGATGCTTTTAGGACACTTGATATGGGAGAGGTTAGTGCGACAAAACGCGATGAGCTTCTCGGCGAGAGCGCCCGATTCTTGGCTTTTATAAGGCGGGTTGAGTTCAATCACTGCTTTTACTGCTTCGCCGAAATCCGCATCTGGAACGCCAAACACCGCGGCATCGAGGACCGCCTCATGGCTTACGAGCAGGTCTTCGATTTCTTGCGGGTAGATGTTGACGCCGCCAGAGATAATCATGAAGGACTTACGATCTTTTAAATACAAGTAGCCCGCATCATCTAGGTAGCCGAGATCACCTAATGTTGTAAAGCCTTGAGGCGATTTTGCAGCGGCAGTTTTGGCCTCATCCTTGAAATAGCTGAAATCAGTGCCGTTTTCAAAGTAGACGCCACCGATGGCGCCTGCGGGTAAAACATTATAATGATCATCTAAAATTCGGAGGGTGCCATGAAAGGCACGACCGACACTGCCGGGATGGGTGAGCGACTCGGCACTGGTAATAGCGGTTGAGCCGTTCGACTCTGTCCCTGAGTAATACTCGTACAGAATGTTGCCCCACCAGGCGATCATTGCTTGTTTAACCTCAATGGGGCAAGGAGCTGCTGCATGGATCGCATACTGAAGGCTACTGAGATCCGTGCCGTCGCGGACCGCTTGGGGTAACGACAGCAATCGGTTGAACATGGTAGGGACCCATTGACTGTGGGTGATGCGATGCTGCTCGATGAGTCTTAGGGCCTGCTGGGCATCAAATTTCCGCATGATGACCGACGTGCCGCCTAGGCGTGAAACCATTAGGTTGTACCGTAATGGTGCTGAGTGATAGAGCGGCGCGGTAGAGAGGTATTTTGTGTTGTCATCTACGCGATGCATCGCGATGCGTTTCGCAATCAGATCCGACACTGTGCCCACTGGGGATAAGGCTAGATCAAACCGCACGCCTTTCGGAAGGCCCGTCGTGCCTGAGGAATAAATCATCTCAGCGCCCTCACGCGCGTCGGCTTGAGGGGTTATCGGAAAGTCTGAAATGGCCGTGTCCCAAAAAAGGCTTGGACCCTGATCAAGCGTTACCACAGTCAAATATGGGGGCAAGGTTAAGTCTGTTTGGTCCAAAATTGATTGCTTCGTGAATAGCACGCGGGCTTCACAGTTCTCAAGGATATAATTGACTTCCATAGCCTGAAAAAAAGTGCTGATGGGCGTGAAGTACAGGCCGGAGCGTTGAGCGGCCCAGGCGATGGTTAAAAACCGAAGGTCGTTGTCTAAAAGGATAGCGATGCCATCTCGGTGCTTTAGACCTAGGTTGGATAAAAAGTGTGCGGTCTGATTGGACTGCTCGTCCAATTGGCGATAGGTGGTCTGTTGCTCACCGTCGTCAGAAACAAAAGCGAGCTTATTGGGACGCAGTTGACTGTGGAGGCCGGGATGCATCGATCGAAATTAGTCTTTGCCACTGCCCTTGGGGTTGAAGGCGGGCATCGGGAAGGGCGCAATATTGCCTTTAGCCTCGGAGATTTTACCGACCCCTTCTTTAGCAACCTCGTCGATTCGGACGATTGAGTGCATGGGTAGGTAGCTGCGTTTTACGCCATCAAATTCGGCCTTTAACTTCTCTTCACTGGGGTCGACCAACATACCGGAGCGTTCCCCAAAAACCAGTTCCTCAATCTCAATAAAACCGTAAAGATCCGATTGGTAGATTTGGCGAGCAAAGATTTCGAAAATCTGCCCCTGGTTATAGAAAATGACTTTGTAGGTGGGGAAGCTAGGCATAGTTTGAAGGCTCAATATTTCAATAGACCGGTGGTGTAAAGCAAGGCTTGTGCGATGTCAGTATAACGCGAACCTTGGGGAAATATCAGGTCTAACAAGTGAATTTTAAAGGCGCTAGTGGTTCGAGACCGTCCGGAATATAATGCGGTTCCTAATCAAGCGCGGTGTCAGACTTTGAGCCTTCAACCCAAATTATTTATCAAGACCCATGGCTGTCAGATGAACGAATACGATTCCTCTAAAATGGCCGATTTGTTGGGAGCAACCGATGGGTATGTGCTCACTGACGTTGAGGCCGAGGCTGACTTATTATTGCTGAATACTTGCTCGATTCGAGAGAAGGCTCAGGAAAAAGTCTTCCATCAATTGGGCCGATGGAAAAAGCTCAAGGAGGCTAAGCCGTCTTTGAAAATTGGGGTTGGCGGTTGTGTTGCCAGTCAAGAAGGTCAAGCGATCCAGGGCAGAGCCCCCTATGTTGATTTAATTTTTGGACCGCAGACGCTCCATCGCCTGCCAGCGATGCTGAAGACGCATAGAGACAGCGCGCAGGCTGTGATCGATGTAAGCTTTCCAGAGATTGAAAAATTCGACCGGCTACCTGAACCCTCTGTCGATGGACCAAGCGCGTTTGTTTCGATCATGGAAGGCTGTAGTAAATACTGCACATTTTGCGTTGTGCCTTACACTCGGGGTGAGGAAGTCAGTCGCCCTTTGGTTGATGTCGTTCGAGAAGTCGTTCAGCTTGCAGAAAAAGGGGTGCGCGAAGTCAATTTACTGGGTCAAAACGTCAACGCCTATCGAGGCAAGCTGGAAGGCGATGAATATGCGGATTTGGCTTATTTGATAGCAACCGTCGCGCAGATCCCCGGGATCGATCGGATCCGCTATACAACCTCACATCCGATGGAATTTACTGACAGCCTAATCGACCTCTACGCTGAGGTGCCAGAATTGGTCAGTCACCTGCATTTGCCGGTTCAAAGTGGCTCAGATCGTATCCTGGCCCGGATGAAGCGGGGTCACACGATCTTGGAGTACAAGTCCAAGATACGACGACTGAGAGCAATACGACCTGATATCAGCTTGTCTTCAGACTTTATAATTGGTTTCCCGGGAGAAACCGATGAGGATTTCGCAGCCACCATGGGCCTCATAGAAGAGCTGGGTTTTGATCACTCCTTTAGCTTTATTTTTAGTGCTCGACCGGGAACGCCCGCGGCAGAGCTACCGGATGAGACCCCGATGGGTGTTAAAAAGGAACGATTGAGTGCACTGCAAACTCGGATTCTGCAGCATGCAATGCTCATTAGCCGGCGCATGGTGGGCACGGAACAAGTTGTTCTGGTCACGGGGGTGGCCAAAAAAGATCCAGGACAGCTGCAAGGGCGAACTGAAAATAACCGTGTCGTGAATTTTAGATCGGACGATGCGGCGCTTATTGGTGGGTTCAGCCGGGTCAATGTGACTGAGGCTTTACCCAACTCCCTGCGGGGAGATTGGGTCAGTGCGGTTGATGCCGGTGCGATCCGTTGAGTATTCAACCGGTTCCAGGATCCAATGGTGATGCTCGTGTTAAGAAAGTCATTAAGCTTGAGCCCAACAATTCCGATCATTTGTCTGCTCTGTGCGGGCCTTTCGATAAAAACCTTAGACAGATTGAATCCCGCTTAGATGTCAAAATTAAGAATCGCGGACACGAATTCGAGATTCAAGGAGATAAGAAAACGGTGGGCGCCTGTCTCGAGCTGCTAAGGCAGTTGTATCGAGAAGTGGTTAATGGCGGTGAACTGAGTCCCGAGACGCTTCATTTGTTTCTACAGGAGTCGGGTATTGAGGCGATTACAGATGGCCAAGACGCTTCCGTTCAACTGATCAAGACCCGCAAGAAATCGATCAAACCTCGAGGCGACAATCAGAATGTCTATGTAAGTGCTATCCGGACGCACGACATTAATTTTGGGATCGGGCCGGCAGGAACAGGAAAGACTTTTTTGGCAGTGGCCTGTGCTGTCGAGGCTTTTGAGCAAGAACGAGTAGGACGGATATTGCTGGTCCGGCCGGCAGTTGAGGCGGGTGAGAAGTTAGGCTTTCTGCCTGGCGACTTGAGCCAAAAGATTGACCCCTACCTCAGGCCCTTGTACGACGCACTTTACGAACTATTCGGTTTTGAGCGGGTTGAGAAGTTAATTGAGAAGGGCTTCATTGAAGTTGCGCCGCTGGCTTATATGCGCGGCAGAACCTTAAATGATTCTTTTATTATTTTAGACGAAAGCCAGAATACAACGGTTGAACAAATGAAAATGTTCTTGACCCGGATTGGTTTTGGCTCGACTGTGGTGGTCACCGGTGATGTGACGCAGGTGGATCTACCGCCTCGAACCCAGTCTGGGCTCAAGCATGTGATGCGGGTGCTGGATGGTGTCAAAGGCTTATCCTTTACCCACTTTTCGTCTCGAGACGTTGTGCGACATCCGTTGGTGCAAAGGATTGTCGAAGCGTATCAAGCCTTTGAAGATCGCGATTAAATCGCAGTTAGGTTCAAAGCATGATGCCCCTTCAAATAGATTTTCAGCAAAGTGACCTTTGTCCGGCGGGTATTTCCTGTGATGCTGTGATGCCTCTGATTCAAACGATGATGGCCTCGATTTGGCAACAAACCTTGGCTCCGAACCTGTCGCAGGCCCAACGGCTTAGCGTTTGTATTCGATTTGTTGATCCTGCTGAATCGCGTGCGCTAAACCAGAGTTATCGAGGTCGGGATTACCCGACCAATGTGTTGTCGTTTACAACCAATATGCTGGATGAAGTGCGCTGCCTAGAGCTCGGCGACTTGGTGATTTGCGGGGCGTGTTTGGTGGACGAGGCGGCAGAGCAAGGTAAAACGGTGTCGGATCATTTTTTACACTTAGTCTTGCATGGCATTCTGCACCTGATTGGGTATGATCACGAAATCGAAGCCGACGCAGTGACAATGGAATCGCTAGAAGTGGCTGTGCTAAAAGAAGTTGGCGTTCAAGATCCGTATGAGGTGACTGTCGATGAGTGAAAGCGACTCGAAAACTGAAAAAAGCCGCTCTTGGTTGGAACGTTTATCGATGGCGTTGACCGGTGAGCCCAGTAGTCGAGCCGAGCTGCTTGAAGTACTGCGTGCCTCAGAGCAACGAGAATTGCTGGATGCCGAAGCGCTGTCCATTATTGAAGGCGCGCTGACCGTCTCTGATTTAAAAGCCCGTGAGATTATGGTGCCAAGATCTCAGGTGGTTTTTTTCAGGATTGACCAAACCGCCGGCGAAATCCTGACTGGGGTGATTGAAAGCGGGCACTCTCGATTTCCCGTTCTGGGCGATGGTAATGATGATGTGCTGGGCGTTCTGCTGGCAAAAGACATGCTGTTCTTGGCGCATCCCGACCGCTCCGAACGTTTTAATCTGCGCGATCTTTTGAGGCGGTCTCCGGGTATCCCAGAGAGTAAACGCCTGAATGTGCTGCTCCAAGAATTTAAAGCCAATCGAAATCACCTCGCGGTTGTTTATGATGAATATGGCAGCATGAGTGGAATTATTACGATTGAGGATGTACTCGAGCAAATCGTCGGCGATATTGAAGATGAGTTTGATTATGATGAAGACGATTTCATCAAGCAGCATGTCGATGGCACCTACACCGTCAAAGCGTTGACTACCATCGAGGATTTTAATCGTGCTTTCGGCAGTAAATTTGATGACGATGAGTTTGATACGATCGGTGGTTTGATGATGAATCGAATCGGCCGTCTCCCGAACCGTGATGATCAGGTGGTCATCGAAGGCTTTGAGTTCAGAGTGCTCAATGCGGACAACCGGAGAATCCATTTGCTCCAGGTTGCCCGTCGCAGCACAGATTAAGTTGGTGAGGCTCGGATTTAAGACCGCTTGGCTCATTTGTGTGCTCGCGGGTGTTTTGCTGGTTGGCAGTTTTGCACCCTTCGGATACTGGCCGCTGTCTTTGATTAGCTTGGTGGCATTTTGCGCGGTCAGCGCAGACTTTAGAGGGCACCGACTTGCGGCACTTCACTACGGCTTTGCCTTGGGACTCTTCGGCTCAGGTGTTTCTTGGATCTACGTTAGTATTCATACCTATGGCGGCGCCTCGACCCTGCTGGCGGGCGGTCTAACTGGGGCGTTTATCTTACTTTGGTCTTTGACCTTTATACCCCAAGGGTATTTGCTATCTTACTTGCGCGCGCGAGGCGGGTGGCCTAGTGCGCCTTGGTTGGCAATGACCTGGGTTCTGGGTGAGTGGTTTCGGGGTTGGTTTTTGACGGGCTTTCCCTGGCTTTATGTCGGTTATGGCCACACACAGACCTGGGCGGGTCATTGGGCGCCGATTGGCGGGGTGTTGCTGGTTGGCTTCGTGGTGGTGCTTCTTGCTGAGCTTCTGGTTCGACAGTGGCGCGCCCCGAATCAATGGCTACCGTTTGTTGTGACGAGTTTATTTGTTCTGTCTCTCAGCGTTGGCAGCCTTGAATTCGTCGATCGAGCGGGCAGCCTCAAGGTTGCTGGGATTCAGGCGAACCTTGATCAGCACACGAAGTGGCAACCGGGCCAGTTCATGAGTAATTTGAACGCCCATACTCGGCTCATGGCTGATTTGCCAGAAGTTGAATTGGTGGTTTGGTCGGAAGCCTCATTTACCCGGTTTGCACACCAGGGACAAGCGTCCTTAAAGCGGCTGAAAGATTGGGCCGATGAGGCCGGGGTTGGCCTCATCGTCGGCTTGCCGATGGCGGATGAAACCGGCTACTACAATACGGTGCAAGGTCTGGGTCTTGCCGAGGGTAAATACTTAAAACGACATCTCGTGCCGTTTGGTGAGTTTGTCCCGATGGCATCTGTTTTGCGCGGGTTGATCCAGTTTTTTGATCTGCCGATGTCTCGGAATCAGCCGGGTCCTGCCGTGCAGGCACCCATTCGGCTTGGCTCGCATGAGTTGTCCCTGTCGATTTGCTATGAAATCACTGATGCAGAGCTCGTGCGGGGCACGGCGCAGGATCCGGCGCTTTTGGTCACCGTGAGCAACGATACCTGGTTTGGCGCATCGATTGGGCCAGAGCAGCATTTGCAGATTGCAGCAATGCGCGCGTCCGAGCTTGCGCGTTCGGTCGTTCGGGTGACCAATAATGGCGTAACCGCGTTGATCTCGCACAAGGGTGACGTGCTGGCCCGGTTGCCTAAAAATGAACCTGGTGTGATGGTGCAATCGGTCCCGCTCTATTCGGGCCAGACCCCCTATAGTCGGTTTGGACAGCCGCCGATCATTGCGTTGTTTTTTGGGCTGATGATCGCGGCGCTGATTCGGAACCGACTTTAAGCGTCAAGGCTCGCCGAGGCTCCGGCGCGTAAGGTAGAATACCAACTCATTGAATAGGTGAGTGACTATGGCTTGGCAAGATGTACCGGACGCGTATGATCCGCAGGTTCTGGAGGCCGCTGAACAGGCGAATTGGCAGTCGCAGGAGACTTATAAAGTCTCAGAGCAAGCCGGTCAGGAAAAGTTTTACTGCTTGGCGATGTTCCCTTATCCCAGTGGACAGCTCCATATGGGTCACGTTCGCACCTATACACTGGGTGATGTGATTGCTCGCTTTCAACGGCTCAATGGTAAGCAGGTTCTGCAGCCCATGGGTTGGGATGCGTTTGGCTTGCCGGCTGAGAACGCGGCGATTAAGCATCAGGTCCCACCATCTGATTGGACTCGAAAAAACATTGCGCACATGAAAACCCAAATGCAGCGGCTGGGATTGGCCTACGATTGGTCTCGGGAGTTTGCGACCTGTGATCCGGAATATTATCGCTGGGAGCAGTGGTTTTTCACCAAAATGTATGAACAGGGGCTGGTTTATAAAAAAGCGGCGTTGGTAAATTGGGATCCGGTGGATCAGACCGTTCTTGCAAACGAGCAGGTAGTCGATGGTAAAGGTTGGCGCTCAGGAGCCCCGGTTGAGCGTCGGCAGCTGTCTCAGTGGTTTGTCAAAATAACAGACTATGCTGAAGAGTTGTTAGGCGAGCTCGATCATCTGCCGGGCTGGCCTGACAAAATTAAGACCATGCAGCGGAACTGGATCGGTCGATCAGAAGGCGTTGAGCTTACGTTCCCAATGCCTGAGTTTGGTGGTGTTGCGGTATACACGACTCGGCCGGATACCTTAATGGGGGTCACCTACTTGGCCGTTGCGCCGCAGCATCCGATTGCGCTGGCCGCGGCAACCGGGAATCCGGCGATTGACGCCTTTATCCAAGATGCGCAACGCGTCAAGGTTGCTGAAGCCGAAATGGCAAAGATGGAGAAGCTGGGCATTGATTCTGGGTACGTTGCAACCCATCCGCTCACTGGCGAAAGCGTGCCCGTTTGGGTCGCAAATTTCGTTTTGATGGAATACGGCTCGGGGGCCGTGATGTCCGTGCCGGGACACGATCAGCGGGATTGGGAGTTTGCTAAAAAGTATGACTTGCCGATTAAACAGGTCATAGCGAGTGGCCTCGAAGGCATCTCGATCCTCGATCAAGCCGTGACCGATAAAAATGAATTGATCAACTCTGGCGAATTCGATGGTTTAGGGTTTGATGCGGGTTTCTCAGCGATTACGGGTGCCTTAGAAGCAAAAGGGCTGGGCGCGCGTCGGGTCAATTATAGATTGCGAGATTGGGGGGTTTCACGGCAGCGCTATTGGGGTTGTCCAATCCCATTCATCCATTGCGAGCAATGTGGTGCTGTGCCGGTCCCTGAGCAGGACTTACCCGTTGTCTTACCTACCGATATCCAGTTCCAAGGCGTTGGTTCACCACTCAAGACCCTAGCTGACTGGTCAAGCGTGGCCTGCCCAAACTGTGGTGGGCCCGGTGAGCGCGAAACCGATACCTTTGATACGTTCATGGAGTCTTCCTGGTATTACGCGCGATTTATGTCGAGCGATGCTGACGCTGCGATGCTGGATGATCGGGCGACCTATTGGGGGCAAGTGGATCATTATGTGGGGGGCGAGGAGCATGCAATTCTGCATCTGCTTTATGCGCGTTTCTTTCACAAAGTTATGCGAGACCAGGGTCTTGTGCAAACCAATGAGCCGTTTACGAACCTTTTGGCGCTCGGAATGGTATTAAAAGATGGCAGTAAGATGTCGAAGTCCGCGGGCGACGCCGGTGACCCGCAGCATCTTCTCGATCAGTTTGGTGCCGATGCAGTTCGAATGGCGATGATGTTTGCGGCGCCGCCGGAGCAAAGTTTTGAGTGGTCTGAGAATGGCGTAGAGTCCGCTTTTAAATGGCTCCGGACTCGGCTTTGGACAACGGTGCAAAACCATGTTGCCGAGGGCGCCGTGGATGCCTTTGACACTGCGCGTCTGGATGAGCTTGATAAAGGACTTCGGCGAGTGACGCATGAAACGCTGAGCAAGGCATTCGACGATTATGGCCGACGGTTGGCGTTCAATACCGTTGTTGCGGCCGCCATGACACTAATGAACCATATTAATAAGTTTGATGGGCATTCCAGCGAATCTCGCGCTGTGTTGCGCGAGGCCTTAAAAGCGGTTGTGTTGGTTCTGTCCCCCATCACGCCTCATATTTCGACTGCTTTATGGCGCAGGTTGACGGGTGAAGACTTGAGCCACGCCCAGTGGATGGCAACAGATGATAGTGCGTTGGTTAAAACCACCATTGAGCTCGTGGTTCAGATCAATGGGAAATTACGGGCGAAGCTCGATGTCGCGGCAGATATTGATGAATCAAACATTCGCCAAAAGGTGGCAGAGCTACCCAATTTGACGCAGTACTTTGACGGTAAACAAATCCGCAAGGTGATTTATGTGCCTGAAAAATTGATTAACTTTGTGGTGAATTGATGCGGATATTCTGGGCGGGTTGCCAAGGAATTGTCTTTTTCATGCTTGCAGGTTGCGGCTATCAGCTGAGCGCGCCTGTGTCATTGCAAGGTATTGATGTTTCGATTTCAGCAGGCGTCGACTCGGACGTGTTGCGCTTACTGGAGCCAGCGCCGCGGGGGAAAGGCGAGGTGGAGGGCAAGGGCTCGCGTCCGTTGTCGTTAATCCTTCATGAAGAAATTTACTTAAAGTATCCAATTGCGGCAGCAGCCTTTGATGAGACGACCGAGTTTGACGTCACGTTGCAATGGATATTTTCGCTGAAGAACAAGCGGGGTGAACGGCTGGTTGATGCCGAGCGCATCACCGCGAACGCGCAGCTGACAAGGCACAACCAACGCTTGGTTGCAGCCAGCGAAACGGAAAGGGCCCGTCTAGTGCAATTGCGTGCCGAATTAGCGAGTCAATTGCGAGACCGGATGCAGCCTTGGCTTGATGCGGGCGGGTCAAAGTGATTGAGCCACAGAGTATGGACTGGCGGGGCGGGCAGCGCCAACCATGAAAATATATCCCGAAAAATTGGCGGCAGAACTCAAAAAAGGGCTTGCGAGGGTCTATCTAATTTCTGGGGATGAACCCTTGCTGCGTCAGGAAGTGTGCGATCAGATTCGTGTAGACGCTCGTTCGGCCGGTTTCGTAGAGCGAGATTTGTTCCATGTCGAGCCAGGGTTTGATTGGCAGGAGCTTCATTATAGTGCGAATAGCCTATCGTTGTTTGCAGACAAGAAGTTGATCGAAGTTCGATTGAGCACGGCAAAACAGCCAGAAAAGGCGGCGAAGGCGCTTCTTGATCTTGCAAGCGTTGGCGAGGATTTAGTGGTGCTTTTGAGTCTGCCGAAGGCAGACGCGACCGTCCAGAAGTCTAAATGGTTTAAGGCGCTTGAGGCCGTCGGTGTACTGGTGCAGGTCTGGCCGATTGAGTCAAAAGATTTGCCGCGGTGGATTGAAAACCGGTTTAAAGGTAAGGGCTTTCGGATTGCCCGGGATGCCGTTTTGGCTTTATCAGCGCGGGTGGAAGGCAACTTGTTGGCGGCCGTTCAGGAAGTTGATCGATTGATTCTGTCGGCGCCTGCAGCCGAAATCAGTCTTGAGATGGTGCAAGCAACCGTTGGCGATCATGCACGCTATGATGTGTACCAATGGCTGGATGCAGCCCTTGCGGGGAAGGCAGGTCGCTGTTTGCGTGTTCTCAATGGTTTGCAGGCTGAAGGCACCGAGGTCTTGCTGGTTGCTGGCGTCCTGACGAGAGAGCTTCGCACGTTGATTGGAATCAAAGCGCAATTACAGGCCAGCACTTTAGAAGCTGCGCTACAGAGCGCGCGTATTTGGCCGAAGCGCAAGGCCTTAATCAGTCGCGTGGTTCAACGTCTTAGCCTTGATGAGTTGCAAGCCATTCATGGAGCGGTAAGAACGGTTGATGCCATCGTGAAAGGCGTCGAGCCAGGCGAGCCCTGGGATGTCATGGCGAATGTGTCGGTCCGGTTATCAGGACATCGAATCGGGGTGCCCTTCCCAAAATAAAAACGGCCAGCCGAATCAAAAGAATTCTTGCACGGTATTTAGTTGATGTGGGTTGTGGCTTCACGACCCCGATCAATCAAAGTGATGCCTGAAGATTGAACTTCGAATAGGGTAACGCTGCCGTTGTCTGGTCGACAAACCAAGACCTCATCGCGTTGGGTCGCGTAGGAAACCATCGCATTGATGGCAACAAAGTGTGAAAAAATAGCAGTATCCTGCGAGCAAGCCATCAAGCATTGCGCCATATGATCTCGCCATTGCTGTAGTGCCTCGGATTGCTCGGACCATTGGCCCTGCATAACGGCTTGAAGCCAAGTGCCCCGATCTTCGAGTGCGATGCCGTGGCTGGGAACTTCGGCAACTCTTGAATCAACGGTTACGGCTTGTTTGAGCCGTTCGGCTATTGGCGCTGCAGTTTCTTGCGCACGCTTCAAGGGACTTGATATCAGCGCAAGGGGTGCTTGGGCTGCAAGTACAGTCGCGGCCTGCACTGCTTGGCTGCGACCGAGATCATCTAATCCCGGATCGCGATCGCTCGTGAAGTTGGCAGCGGCTCGGCCATGTCGAACCATATAAACCTTTGGCATGCTAAGGCTCTCTTATCAGTGGCACTTATGGTAGCAGAGTTAAGGACCCTGTCGTGGCAATTTAAGGGACAAATCGCTATTCTTAGAAGCCTGCGGTGGCCTGCTAAAAGCGTTGCCAGTGCGGTTGAACCAAAACCTTGTAGCCTGATCTGGCGCGGGGTTTATCTCAGCGATTCCAAGCAGGTCTGTTGTGGCCCCGCGGGATCATTACAAGGCAATAGCCGCTCAGTTTTTAAGGTTAAAATTATGGCAAAGCAATTAGGCGCGTTGGCTGGAGACGGCATCCCAGATACGCAGGTCTCAGTGAGAGAAACCTTCGGTATAGACGTCGATCTCTTAGTGCCCGCATTTTCTCAGACCGCTGAACATGTCCCGGCCATCGATGAAACCTATATCTTTAATAAGGAAACAACGCTTGCGATCTTGGCGAGTTTCGCGCACAACCGTCGCTGCATGGTGCAGGGGTTTCATGGCACCGGAAAATCGACTCACATTGAACAAGTCGCTGCACGCTTAAATTGGCCCTGCATTCGGATTAACCTAGACTCACATGTCTCTCGCATGGACTTGGTGGGTAAAGATGCGATTGTGCTGCAGGATGGCAAGCAAATCACCGAGTTTAAGGAAGGGTTGTTACCCTGGGCGCTGCAACGGGCCTGCGCCATTGTTTTCGATGAATACGATGCCGGCCGGCCGGACGTTATGTTTGTGATCCAGCGCGTGCTTGAAGTTGAAGGCAAGCTAACGCTGCTGGATCAAAGTCGCGTCATCAGTCCTCACCAGAGTTTTCGCCTGTTCTCGACCACCAATACCATCGGGTTAGGTGACTCAACCGGGCTCTACCACGGAACGCAGCAAATCAACCAGGGTCAGATGGATCGATGGAATATTGTGACAACCCTGAATTACCTCCCCCATGAACAAGAAGTTGAAATCGTGGCAGCAAAACAGCCGAACCTGGATCGAAAGACCATTGGGCATATGGTTTCAGTGGCAGCACTGACCCGACAAGGCTTCATTAACGGCGATATCTCGATAGTCATGTCGCCCAGAACCGTGATCATGTGGGCTGAAAATGGTGAGTTGTTTGGTGATTTGGGTTTTGCATTCAGACTGACATTTTTGAACAAGTGCGATGAAACCGAACGCGCGATCGTTGCGGAGTACTATCAGCGTTGTATGGGCACCGATCTGCCAGAATCAACGGCGAATGTGGTTTTAGCGGGTTGATGATCTGATGTCACCCCAGCTGGATGATGCAACAGAAGTTTTCCGTCAAGCGGTGACCGCAACGATGCGGGCCATCTCGGGCAACGATGAACTCTCGGTGACCTTTGGCCGGGGTAAACCTTTTATTCATGGCAATAAGGCGAGGATTCCGGTGCCGGAGCTTGGTGGCTCGGAAACTGCTCTCGCGGCTTTGCGGGGCACAGCGGATCGGTTTGCGTTGCGCACGCGGTATCATGATGAAGATCTGCACGACCAGGGTCGGCCTGCGGCCGGCGTTGCCCAAGACCTCTTCGACGCGGTAGAGGAGTCGCGGATTGCAGCGGTCGGCTCCTATCTCATGCGCGGAGTGCAGAATAATCTGCATCATCAGTTGGATGATACCTTGCAGCAGCAGGGCGTCTTTGACATTACGTCAACGGAGGACGCGCCCCTAGGTCAAGCGGTGGGACTGTTTCTTCGTGAAAAATTGATTGCAGCGGAGCTGCCGGAGTCCGCCGCCCGCGTGCTGGATCCTTGGCGAACGTATATTGAAGATCGGGTCGGTTCAGAATTAAAGGATTTCGAAGGGAAGGTTTTTGATCAGGTGGCATTTTCGGAACTGGCGCGCAGTTTGATCGCTGATTTTGGATTGGACGAAGATTTTGGCCAGGATGATCAGAGCGGCGATCAGGATGATCTCGATGATCAGGAGCAAGAGGCCGAAGCGGAGGCTGGAGATGATGGGGCGGATCAAGACCAGGGCGCCGAAGGAGACCTCTCAGATGCCATCGAAGGCGATGTGCCCGTTGACATGGATACATCCGATCTAGCCGAATCCGACGGGTCTGAAGACGATGGTGGTGCGCCGCCTGATGCTAATACGCAAAAAAATTGGGCTCGCCCGAAGACCTTTGAGTATCAACCCTACACGACAGAGTTTGATGAGGTGGTTTTCGCGGATCAGCTTTGTGACAGCGAAGAGTTGGATCGTCTAAGAGGGGTGCTAGATCAGCAATTGCAGAACTCTCAGATTATTATCAGCAAGCTTGCCAATCGACTGCAGCGTAAGTTGATGGCCCAGCAGAGCCGGGCTTGGGAATTTGATCTCGAGGAGGGCGTGCTAGATACCTCGCGACTGCCAACCATCATTATGGATCCGTTTTCTTCGCTGGCGTTTAAGCAAGAAAAGGAAACAAAATTTAAGGACACGGTGGTGTCGATTCTGATCGATAGCTCGGGGTCAATGCGGGGTCGATCAATTTCTATTGCAGCGATGTGTGCTGATATTTTGGGCAGAACGCTCGAGCGATGTTCGGTAAAAGTTGAGATTTTAGGGTTTACCACGAAAGCTTGGCGGGGCGGGCAATCGCGGGAGTTGTGGTTGCAGCGCGGGAAACCGCAACAGCCCGGACGCCTGAACGATCTACGACATATTATCTATAAGGCTGCGGATATGCCTTGGCGTCGTGCAAGACGGAATTTAGGCTTGATGATGCGCGAGGAATTGCTGAAGGAAAATATTGATGGTGAAGCGCTACTCTGGGCCTATAACCGTATCCATGGTCGGCCCGAAGATCGCAAGATATTGATGGTTATCTCGGATGGCTTGCCGGTTGATAACAGCACCCTCTTGGTAAATCCTAGCAATTTCCTAGAGCAGCACTTGAAGTTCGCCATCGATCAAATTGAAAACACCGATAGTGTTGAACTGGTGGCCATTGGTATAGGTCATGATGTGACGCACCATTATGAGCGTGCGGTCACGATTACGGATGCAGAACAACTTGGCGACGCCATGACCGAGCAGTTGGTTGGCTTGTTTGACGAGCAAAAGCCAGGCTCACCGGTCCAAAGGCGTTAGTCGGTGTCGCGAGTTGCCTTACTGAAGTTAATTGATCGCTACGGTCGCCGTTATCCTGAAGAGGGCGATGTTATTCAGTCCTTCGAAGCCTTTGTTCGCAGTCATGAAGATTGCTTTGAAAGAACCCTCGCGGTGGGTCACGTGACAGGATCTGCCTGGATTGTAGATCGACCTCATAAACATTGTTTGTTGACCCACCACCGCAAACTCGATCGGTGGTTGCAGTTAGGCGGTCATGCGGATGGCGACAACGATATTACGCGAGTCGCGACCCGGGAAGCATATGAAGAGTCTGGTCTTGAAGCGTTGCAGCTCGTGAGTTCCGAGATTTTTGATCTGGACGTGCATTTGATTCCCGAGCGCCGCGATGAGCCGGCGCATTATCACTATGATGTTCGTTATCTGTTTGAATGTGCTGGGGATCCCGCTTTGACGGTCAGCGAGGAGTCGAACGAGCTGGCTTGGGTTGCGCTGTCGACGATAGAGACCTACACGAGCGAGGATTCCATTTTAAGAATGGTTCGAAAAACGGGCTAACCTACAGGCCGGCTCATGTTGCGTCATAGAGATGACAAGCAACCTGATGATCCGAGGCAATCAGTCGCGGCTGGGGTGTTACGGCTTTGCATTGCGGCATAACCTCAGGACAGCGGTCGGCAAACCGGCATCCAGGCCCCATGTTGATCGGTGAGGTAATTTCCCCCGCCATCTCAGCGCTGGGTCGGCTGCGTTCAAGGATAGGGTCCGCTTCTGGATTGGATTGAATCAACAGCCGCGTGTAAGGATGCTTAGGCTCGAAGAAAACGGCGTCCGATGGGCCGCTCTCAACAAGCGTTCCCAAATACATAACGGCCATTCGATCGGAGATATAACGCACCATTGACAGGTCATGGGCAATAAATAATAGCGTCAAGCCTAGCGAATCTTTAAGGTCTTCGAGCAAGTTAACCACTTGGGCTTGAACGGAGACATCAAGTGCCGATATCGGCTCATCACACACCACAAATTTAGGTTTGATGATCATGGCGCGTGCGATTCCGATCCTTTGCCGTTGGCCGCCGGAGAATTCGTGCGGAAACCGCGACATGTGATCAGGATGGAGGCCAACTCGCCGTAGCCAAAAGCCCACTTCTTCTTGAATGTCTGCTCGTGGGATGCCCTTGAGCGCGAGGCCTTCCCCAATGATATCGAGCACCGTCATACGCGGGTTTAGCGACGCATAAGGGTCTTGGAAAATCATTTGAATATCAGCTGAATACCGCAAGTGATCTTTTGCGGTATATTTCTGCGGCAAAGGTAAGCCGTCAAAAAAGGCGTCACCCGCTGTCCGCTCGTGCAAGCCAATCAAGGTTTTTCCAAAGGTGGATTTGCCGGATCCGCTTTCTCCCACTAGGCCCAGTATTTCATTTTCCGCAATCGAAAGAGAGATGCCATCGACGGCATGAAGCGTCTGGTTGCGCCCAACCTGAAAGTGCTTTTTAAGGTTAATGGTTTCGATCATTCGCCATGACTCGCGATCAGATGAAGCTGATGCAGACCTTCGGTTTTTGGTGCGCCCGGGGCTTGCAGCCAACATCGAGCGGCATGATGGGGCTCGCGCGGATCGCTGAATAATGGCGGGTTTTCTTTGTGACAAATGCGCATGGCATGTGGGCACCGAGCTGCATAGCCGCAGCCGCTTGGTGGCGAGAACAAATCCGGAGGACTGCCCGGGATGGGTTCTAGTTTTTTATTTTGTTGGCTGACATTACTAGGCATCGCTAGCTTCAATCCAAGAGTATAAGGATGAGCACTTTTATAAAAAATCTCATCGACGCTGCCTTGCTCGACGATTTGACCCGCGTACATGACGCAGACGTTCTGGGCTGTTCTGGCGACAACCGCAAGATCGTGAGTGATCAGGATAATAGCCATACCGTCGCGAGATTGTAGCTCTTTCAACAAGTCTAGAATTTGCGCCTGTATGGTCACATCCAACGCGGTGGTCGGCTCGTCCGCTATCAGTAGTGATGGCGAGCAGGCGAGACTTTGGGCAATCATGGCGCGTTGTAACATGCCGCCTGAAAACTCAAAGGGATATTGGTGGAGGCGTTTTTGAGCCTCTGGAATTCGCGTCCTGATCAGGAGTTCGCTGGCAATCTCGGTTGCCTGTTTAGTGCTCAGGCCACGGTGAACTTTTAAGGTTTCTGCGATCTGAGCGCCAATGGTCATGGTTGGATTAAGGGACGTCATAGGGTCCTGGAAAATCATTCCGATTTCCTTACCCCTAAATTGGTTCGCGGCCTGAGCATCGAGTCCTAAAATCTCAGACCCCTTGAGTTTTGCGGAGCCGCCCGTGATTTTGCCTGGTGGCATGGGAATGATGCCCATGATTGATTGTACGGTGACACTTTTGCCGCATCCGGATTCGCCAACGATGGCCAAGACTTCCCCCGCGTCGACGCCAAAGTCAACGCCTCTGACGGCTTTTACGACGCCGCCATAGGTCTCAAACTCAACGGAGAGGTTGCTGACCTCAAGCAATTTATGCGTTCCCATTATTCTCGCGACCTCATTTTTGAATCTAAGGCCTCGGTCAGTCCATCGCCAAGCAGATTAAACGCAAGCACGGTGATGCTGATGAAGAGGGCTGGGAAAAATAACTCATGGGGGTGACTGAGCATCGTTTTGACGCCTTCGTTGCACATTGATCCCCAGGAAGGCGTGGGTGGTGCGACGCCCATGCCAATAAAGGACAGAAAGGCCTCAGTAAATATTGCGGAGGGCACTGCAAAGGTTAAAGTCACAAGGATCACGCCCATCGTGTTGGGAATGATATGCCTAGCAATTAAATAGCTTGGTTTGCCACCAAGCAGGCGAGCCGCTTCAATATAGCCTTGCTCCCGGATCTTTAAAACCTGACCTCTCACCAAGCGTGCGGTACTCGGCCATAGCAGCAGTATCAGCGCAACCAGCATCGGCAGAACACCGCTTTCGCCTGGCCCGATGCCGAAGCCGATCTTAAACAGGATCATAAACAGCAGAAAGGGTAAGGCGACGACAAAGTCAGCAAAACGCATTAAAAATTGATCGACCTTGCCGCCAAGATAGCCGGCAAAGCCGCCATAAAAAACACCGAAAAGCACATAGATGAACGGTGCGACAACACCAATAAATAAAGAAACTCGAGCGCCCTGCATCAGTCTTGCCAACATGTCTCGACCAAGGTAGTCGGTTCCAAAAGGATGAAAGGCGAGGGATACGGAGCGTCCTGGTGCGTCTGAGGCCTCAATGAGGCCGCGTTCTAGGGCCTGACTCACGGTAATCGATTGAACGGGGGTCACCTTAAGGGTGGTGACAACTTCAAACTCATCGAATCCGTCGGTTGGAATGATCGAATAAAAGTAAGTTTGTGACTTAAGATTGAGTCGATCTTCAAAGCCTACGATGTTGCCTGCGTTGAGTGTCTCAAGGGGCAATCCAAGTCCCTGCAGGCCGTTTGGCTCGGACTCGCTTCTATAGATGCTGTAGCCTCCAGCGTCCTGAACCGGCGACCAAGTGAACCGAACGGCTTGGGTGTTCGGCGTGCCCACCGTCGTGAAGTTCGTTACGGCATCGAGGGTATCGGGATATCCCGCTGGTTCGGCGGGATGCCCTTGTGCGTTGGGCGGCATCCAGGGCTCGTAGTCGCTGACCAAAAGCGCTGTTTTGGGCAATGCCGGGGCTTGCGATATTTGATCGAGATCTTGAGCGCTCGGGTCCTTGGTCCAGAGGAATGGGCCTAGGACGGTAAAGAGCGCAAGACCAATAATTAAGTACAGGGAGATGATGGCTCGCGTGTTTTGCTTTAACCGAATCCAGGCATCTTGCCAGTAGGATAGCGATGGCCTTGAAAGCTGTTCGAGGCTGTCAGTCGAGGGCTCCGCCGTGAAATCGGCTGCTTGAAGCTGAGGGTGAGGAATCATTTCAGCCTCACTCTGGGGTCAATAAAGCCGTAAATGATGTCGACTAGAATGACCATAAAAACAAGGAAGGCGCCATAAAACACGGTGGTTCCCATAATGACAGTGTAATCGAGTTGTTGAACGGCTTGGACAAAATATCGGCCCAGGCCGGGAATCGCGAAAACGAGCTCGACGACAAAGCCGCCCGTCGTAATTGCGGCAATCTGCGGACCTAAAACCGTGACGACCGGCAAAATTGCATTACGGAGCTGGTGTTGAAAAAAGATCCGGCTCGGGGAAAGGCCCTTGGCTCGGGCGGTTCGAATAAAATCTTCGTTTACAATCTCGAGCATAGAAGAGCGCATCAGCCGCGTCAGTAGCGCCATCGTGCCAAGTCCGAGCACGAGAGATGGCACGATCATATGGGAAAAGGTGCCCCAACCGGCCACCGGTAGAAAGGAGATATTGAACCACTGGTTAATGTTAACGAGGAGGAGTTGGCCCAAGGCCGCAAACACGAAACTCGGGACTGAGATGCCAAGAATCACCAAGAACATAATGATGATATCGGGCAGCTGATTACGGTAAAGCGCAGTTAAAGCGCCCCAGAGAATGCCCCCCAAAGCGGCAAAGGTAATGGCCAGGATGCCAAGGGCCGCTGAAACGGGGAAGTGATCTTGGATGATGTCGTTTACTTTTCTATTTTGCTGGGTGAATGAGATCCCGAAATCACCCTGCACCATGTTGCCCAAATAGATGACGTATTGCTCTGCAATCGGTTTGTCTAAGCCATATTTTCGCGCGAGATTCTCGCGAATTTCGGGTGTCGTGGCTTTTTCGTTCATCAAAGGGTCGCCGGGCACGGCGTGCATCGCTAAAAAGGTAGCGGTTGCAATGAACCAGATGGTGACCAGTCCCGATAAAATGCGCCCAAACGTGTATTTCAACATCGCGGTCAGGGCACAATGCGGGCGTAGGTGAAGTCAGGATCAGAGCCTACGACCGTGCGACGCATGCCCTTGATCTTAGGATGCTGCAGATAGATCACGCCCTGCTCGTACATGGGAAGAATAATCGCATCCTCATGCACAATGGTTTGAAGACCGGCCATGGCTGCCATCCTAACTTCCGGGTCATTACTGTTCATTGCTTTTCGAACCAGGCGATCATATTCCGGGTTATTGTAGCGCCCTCGATTATTCAAATTCCAAGATGCAAACAAGTCACCAAAGGTCATGATGTCATCAAAATCCGGCCCCCAGCCTGCACCGACGATATCAAAGTCGCCGTTGGTCATTTTAGCCAATCGTTGCTTAAAGGTTTGAACATCAATTTTAAGATCAAGATCAAGCTTGGTCTTCAGCATGCCTTGCATGTATTCCGCTTGCTTGGTCGCGGTTGGACTGTCGCTGACTAACAGAATCAGAGGCGGAATGTCCTCCAAGCCAAGCTCAGCTTTTGCCTCACGGAGCAATTGCTTGGCTTTAGCCAGATCCGGTCGAGTGACGACCGCAGGGTATTCTTGTCGGAAAGGTTTGTTCACGCCCATGATCCAACTGGGGAATAAGCTAGCTCCGGGTAAATTGCCCGGCGTTTGCAGAACCTTATTCACGAATTCGTCGGGGTCGAACACCGCTTGGATAGCTTGGCGGAGCTTTTTATTGTGGGTAATGCGTTCTGGACGGTAGTTATATTCCAGAAAATAGACGCTGCCGGTTACGAATTTCTTAATTCTAAATTGATTGTTTAAGGCGTCCTTGTAGGTCTCGCCATCGAGTTGGGTATAGGCGATTTTCTCGTCAATAAAGAGATTGAGGCGGGCTCGCGTATCGGCGGTAATGTATTCGGCATCAATCACTTCCAAGGAAATGGCCTTGCTGTTCCAATAATTTGGGTTCTTTTCCATTTTTAGCGAGGCGCTGTGGACCCAGTCCGAAATCCTGAAGGCGCCGTTATACAGGAGGTCTTTACTGTCTGCCGCATAGGCGCTGCCGGTTGCGCGGTAGAATTTTTCTTGAACGGGAAAGGTCGTCACGAAGGCGGTTAATTTGAGGAAGTAACCGGTTGGGCGTTCGAGCGTAACTTTGAGGGTAAAGTCATCGACGGCCTGGATACCAAGATCGGTTAGGGGCTTGGTGCCTTGATTAATAGCCTCGGCGTTTTTAACTGGGTAGAGGATAAAAGCGTATTGTGAGGCCGTTTTAGGGTCGACGACGTTGCGCCAGGCAAACACAAAATCGTGCGCGGTCACTGGATCGCCATTGCTCCACTTAGCGTCTTTTCTTAACCAAAATGTGGCGGAAGTCTCTGTTAATTCCCATCGCTCGGCAACGCCGGGTGCCAGGTTGCCGCGACGGTCATACCGCGTTAAACCTTCCATGACATGTCCAAGTACAAAAATGGACACTTGATCGGTTGCGGTCATGTTGTTCAATTGTGGTGGTTCTTGAGCCAGGGCAATTTTGACGGTTTGGGCCGCGGCATCGACTGATTGCGCCATGACGGGGTTTGTAAAAGCGACTATTAACAACGTCAGAATAAGAATTTTTGGCATGGTCATTGGTTCGATGTCGTGAAAATCGAAGTCTAACATGGGGTTCTAGTTTGTCCGAATGGCTGAGGCGGCTTAAGAGCTCAGGCCGCGTATTTTAATAAATTGGAGACAACGCGCTCTAAGTGGGTGAGCGAGTTGCAGACTTCGGTTTGATGACAGTTGGGGCCATATTTTTTCATCTCAGCATCGCCCACAAGCCAGTTTGATCGCGGCTCAGGGTTGAGCCAGATGATCCGTTTGGATTTTTCGTACATTTCTCGGAGAATTTCAGCCTTTGGGTCGCCGTGATTGTTACGGGCGTCTCCTAAAATGATAATGGTGGTTTTATTGTCCACATCGTCCATACAGTTGCGCTTGAAGTCCTCAAGCATTTGGCCGTAGTCGGTCGAGCCATTGCCGTAATCCCGCATCGTTTTTGCCATAGCGTCTTCAAGGTTGCTACTTTGAAATAGTCGAGTCACTTCTCCAAGGTCAGAGGAGAAGGCAAAGCTCCGCACCTTTGGGATAATTTCCGCAAGGCTGTACAAAAACATCAGCAAGAATCGAGAGTAATTGCTGACCGAGCCGCTAACATCGCAAATACACATGACCTTGGGTCGGTCAACTTTTACTGATTTCCACTTTAGATCGAAAAACACACCATCATATTGCATGTTATGCCGAAGCGTTTTTCGAATATCAAGCTGGCCCCGTTTGTGGGTTTTGCGACGCTTTGAATGAATGGATACGAGTTTCTTGGCCATCTTAAAGACAATTTCCTGCACATCCTTATGATTGCGTTTCTCAAGATTGCTGAGCTTGACCTTTTTTAGCAGCTCTTCTCGTAACTGTTTGCCGTGTTCATCGGCATGAAGGAAGAATTGCTTTTCCACATAATCGCGGACCTGGTCTCGAAGTTGATCCCGTGCGCGTTTTAATTTGCCGGCCAAGCGCTGCTCGCCACGATCAGCGGTCTCTTGACGCTCGGTGATCTCCTCTTGCAGCCCTTTCAGGCCCATTTGATCCATGATCTTTCGGGTGTAAAGCCCCTTTTGGGTAAAGACAACAATTTGGTTGACTTCAACTGCCCGCCCGGCTTCGGCCATCGAGACCATCAAGTCGCTGCGGGTGCCTTGCAGAAGCAGTTGACCTAGGGCTGAGGTGGGTGAGGGGGTCTCCTCATCACTGGCTTCTGCATCGGCTGCCTCGGAGGCATTGCCTGAGCCTTGGCCTGAGCCTTTGCCTCCTGGCTGCCCCTGGGGATTGTCGCCGGAATTTTCGTCTTCAAAGGCATCACTATCCTGTGCGTCATCAGAACTGCCACCGGTGACTGGGGCCTGCATAACATCGTCAAAGGTGAAAAACTTTTCAAAACAGGTTTCAAAAGTGTCTTTTTCTTCGGGGTTCTTGGCCAGCAGCATCGACAATGTGTTTTTAAACAGCGCGCGATCTTCATAGCCAACAAACTCAATAGCGGCCATTACATCGAGGGTCTCTGCGGGAGAAACCTTGACTTCGGCCGTCCGCAGAACCTTCACAAAATCGACGATTGTTTGCTCCATTAACTGCCCTTAAGTGCCTTGTTCGTCAACATCTGAACCTCGCCGGAAACGGACTCAATGTCCTCTTGAAATTTCAAGATCACGTTAAGGGTTTGCTTGACGAGTTCCGCATCGAGGGATTCGGTATGGAGCAGAATCAGAGCCTTCGCCCAGTCAATGGTCTCACTGATGGCGGGCACTTTTTTAAGGTCCATCTCACGCAGCGCTTGAATAAAAGTAACCAGCTGTCGCCGGAGTTCCTCTGGCACCTCCGGCACGCGAGCTTGAACGATCTGGCTTTCTAAATCGGCGTCCGGAAATGGGATATAAAGATGCAAGCAACGCCGCTTCAAAGCATCGCTGATCTCTCGCGTATTGTTACTGGTTAAAAAAACTAGGGGCTTACGATCGGGGTTCGCCTTAATCGTACCAATCTCAGGAATCGAGAGTTGGTAATCGGACAGCATCTCTAGGAGTAGGGATTCAAATTCGTGATCACTTTTGTCGACTTCATCAATCAACAAAACGCAGCCCGCTTCTTCTTTCAAGGCTTTCATTAGCGGTCTAGGTTCTAAAAACTCCTCTGAAAAGAAGACATCGCCGAATTCATGAAGTTTCGCCACCGACTCTGTCAGGCCTTGTGCGCCGTCTAAAATCTCACCAAGGGTTTCTTTTAGAACTTGCGTATAAAGTAGCTGCTTGCCGTATTTCCATTCGTAGATCGCTTTTGATTCGTCTAAGCCTTCGTAACATTGCAAACGAATACAAGTGATGCCGAGCATATTGGCCACGGATTTCGCGAGCTCAGTTTTACCGACGCCGGGAGGACCCTCAATGAGTACCGGCTTGTCTAAGTGATAGGCCAAGAAAACAGCGGTTGCGATCTGTTCATTGGATATATAGTTCAAACCGGCGAGTCCGGTATGGATGGCCTCAATGGTCGCTAGGTGCTCGTCGCGGTCTAAGGTCAAAAGTGATCCCCTTTTGAATAGATTAAGTGATGCGCCAGGCAGTGGTTGCGGGGCGCGGGCCAATAATGCGTCAAGCATTATGTAAAGACCACGATAACTTGTACAGGCAGAGTCCGACTATCATTCAAGGCGATCCATATGGATCATGTTGAATGATAGATGACGCGTTCGAACTCGGACTCATCCCTCACTGCAGCGGTTATTATGGCCTACCAAGGCAAGGGCTCAGGCTGACCTAAAATTGTGGTTCTCTCGATGTGTCTAACATGCGGATTGCGTCCATTAGAGCCTTGCCGAGCCGGTTAACCCTCACTCGTGCTTTGTCCTATAAGCTGTTATTTTGTAATTAAGAGACAAATTTAGGCGAAGCTTCATGATAAAACTTTGGGTGCTGATCGCAGGTATTGCCTTGAGCTCTTCAAGTGCTGCAGATTATCCGTCGACCTATGACCCGCCGCCCCACGCGGCCTTCGTGCTGACGCATGCAATCGTTGATGTTGGCGAAGGACAAGGCGAGTTCGAAGGCTGGGTATCTGTTGCTGATGGCAAGATTGTTGGCATTGGTATGATGGACGACGCAAGACCCGATGATGTGCTTGAAATCAATGCGGGCGGCCGCTGGCTGACGCCCGGCGTGATCGATGTCCACAGTCATTTAGGGGACTACCCATCGCCCGGATATCGGGCGCACAGTGATGGTAATGAAGCCACCTCGCCAGTGACGGCGGAAGTTTGGGCTGAGCACAGTGTGTGGCCCCAAGACCCCCAGTTTCCCCTCGCGCTTAAGGGTGGCGTCACAACCTTGCAAGTGCTTCCGGGGTCGGCGAATCTATTTGGTGGACGTAGCGTGGTTTTGAAAAATATTTGGTCGCGGACGGTCCAAGGTATGAAGTTCCCAGGCGCGCCCTATGGTCTGAAAATGGCCTGCGGCGAAAACCCGAAACGGGTGTATGGTAGCCGCTCCCAGTCCCCCTCAACCCGGATGGGCAACTTTGCAGGCTATCGAAAAGCTTGGATCGATGCTCAGGAATATCAAAGAAAATGGGTGCGCTTTGAAAAAGCGCTGGGTGAGTACGAACTTTGGCGAACCAGTAACGATGGCGAAACTGATTACAAGGAGCCGCCCTCTCCTCCCAAGCGTAACTTGCAGATGGAAACCTTGGTTGGCGTGCTAAAGGGCGAAATATTAGTCCATAACCACTGTTATCGGGCAGACGAGATGGCCCAGATCATCGATTTGAGTCGTGAGTTTGGCTACCAAGTGACGGCATTTCACCATGCGGTCGAAGCCTACAAGATCGGCGATCTTTTGGCTGCGAATAATGTTTGCGCTGCAATGTGGGCAGATTGGTGGCAGTTTAAACTGGAGTCCTTTGACGGCATTAAAGAGAACGTCGCGATGGTTCAAGCGGCGGGCGCTTGCGCCATTGTTCATTCGGATTCGGCAAGGGGCATACAACGCCTGAATCAAGAAGCAGCGAAAGCCATGGCTGCCGGGCAACGGTTAGGTCTGAGTGTTGATGCCACGGTCGCGCTGACCTGGATTACGAGAAATGCGGCGCGCGCGCTTGGGATTGCCGATCAAACTGGGACTCTAGCAGTGGGTAAAATGGCGGATATGGTGCTTTGGTCCCATCCGCCGATGAGTGTTTATGCGCGCGCCGAAACGGTCTTCATTGACGGCGTTCGCCGCCTTGATCGAGCTGCTGAACTGGCGCCGGTGACCGACTTTGAGCTGGGTCAACGCGAAGAGGTGTTTTGATGAAAAGAGTGCTCCTTGTGATGGGTTTATTGGGTGTGACCAGCCTTTCAGCAGAAGAGCTGTTGATTAAAAATGTCAGGCTCGTTGAAACAAGCTTTCAATCGGGCAAGGTGAGCGACCTCCGCATTGTCGATGGCATCATTACGCAGATTGGTGCTGACTTGGTGGCCTCGGCAGGGACCGCTGTTTTTGACGGTGAAGCCCGTGCGGTAACGCCAGGGTTCATTGACTCAGGGACCACTATCGGCTTGGCAGAAGTCCAAGGGTTGGGCGTGAGTCGTGATGGTGAACAGGTGGATGATGATATGACGGCGGGCTTTCAGGTTTATTTGGCCTTGAACGAAGACTCAAGCCTCATCCCCATCGCGACTAACGACGGTATCACGCGGGGTCTCATTGTGCCGGGGGCGGGCGATAGCAATTATGCGGGTCAAAGTGCTTTGGTCCGGTTTAAACAAGGGCCAACATTCTTAAATGAAGAAACTATGGCGCAGCATTTGTATTTGCGTGAGGGCGATCGGCGACGAGCGGGGGGGTCTCGGTCCAGTGCGCTTGCAGCCGCTTTAGAGGCGCTTGAGGAGTCCGCGCGATACGATAAGCAACGGCGCGCCTTCAATACCAACAGAAATCGATCCTTTGACTTAGATGAGTCGGATCTAGTCGCGTTGTCTGCCGTGCGTCGCGGTGAAATGCCGTTGGTGGTGCAGGTTGATCGCGCTGCCGACATCATTAAGGTGGTGACGGCCTTTCGGTCTTATCCCGACCTTCGTCTTATTTTGGCCAGTGCAGCGGAAGCGTGGAAAGTAGCGCCTCTTTTATCCGAAGAAAACATCCCAGTTCTAATCAACGTGATGGAGAACCTGCCGCAAAATTTCGATCGATTGGGTGCTCGCCTCGATCAAGCGACTTTGTTGGCCGACGCGGGGGTCACCTTTGCCTTTTTATCGGGCTCGCCCTACTCGGAAACCCGCTCATTAGGTCAGGCTGCGGGGGTTGCTGTGGCCCAGGGTTTGTCTTGGCAGCAGGCAATTGCCGCAATCACGTCAGTGCCCGCAGCAATCTGGGGTCTCGCGGGCCTGGGTAGAATCGAGCGGGGCGCGATTGCAGATTTGGTGATTTGGGATGGTGATCCACTCGAGGTGACGTCGGCGCCTTTAGCGGTCTTGATTGATGGTGAGTGGGTCGATCTTGAAACACGGCAGAGCGCCTTGGCCAATCGATATGTTGAGCTTTTAAATTTGAAGTAGCGTCTGGGCGCAAAGGTAAACCGTGGTTCCTTCGCTTTTTGTTGCGTCGAAACGTTACCTAGATTGTCATGAGTAGGAGCCGGAAATGAGTCTAATGTCTGAATACCTAAAACTAGCCCGTCGAATGCTTTTTGTCGTCCTATGGGGTCTGGTTGCACCGGGCTCTGCCTTTGCCGCAGGGAACGCGCTGCAGGAAGAAGTTGCAGGGCTTTATGATAAATCCCTTGAGCAACTGTTTAAACACTTCCACGCCAACCCGGAACTCTCCTTTGTTGAGGTTAAGACTGCGGCGAGGATGGCTGAGGAGCTGAGCGCGCTGGGTTATGACGTGCATACCGGCATTGCCAGGACAGGAGTTGTTGCGTTGCTCCGCAATGGCGCTGGACCCTTGGTCATGATGCGGGCGGATATGGACGGGCTGCCGGTTAAAGAACGCAGCGGTTTGCCCTATGCCTCTCAGGTAATGCAGGAAAATTTAGAGGGTCAGCGTTTCCCGGTCATGCACGCTTGTGGACATGATGTCCATATCACCTCCTTGATTGGCACTGCGCAGATAATGGCAGCGCACAAAGAGACGTGGTCGGGCACTTTAATGTTGATCGCGCAACCGGCTGAGGAGTGGAAGGATTCTGGTGCTGCAGCCATGCGTGCCGCCGGCATTTGGGAGCGCTTTGGGACCCCAGACTTTGCCCTGGGATTTCATGTTGCCGCGGACATAGAGGCTGGGAAGTTGTTTGCGTCCCGAGGCGCCGCTTATTCGGCGGTTGATTCGCTGGATATTGTTGTACCGGGGATTGGTGCCCATGGTGCAAGCCCTCATCGCGGTCGTGACCCTATCGTCATCGGTGCGCAGATCGTGATGGCCCTGCAAACGATTGTTGCGCGCGAGGTCTCGCCACGAGAGCCGGCGGTTGTGACCGTTGGGGTTTTTCGCGCTGGCAACAAACGCAATGTCATTGGAGAGGAGGCCCGGTTAGAGTTAACCGTTCGGTCAGATTCTGGACAAACGAGAACCCAGTTACTCGCAGCGATCGAGCGTATCGCGGTGAATATCGGGCGCGCGGGTGGGTTGCCGGAAAGTCAGTTGCCATATATTGAACTGAAAGGGGGTGTGCCGGTTACTGAGAATAATGCCGATATGGCGAGCCAGGTGCTCAAGGCCTGGGCGGATGAACTGGGCGAGGAAATCATTGCCGTCTATGAGCGAGAAGGGATGGGTGGAGAGGACTTCCCCTTTTTTACCCAAGAACCGCTCATACCAAGTGTCTATTTCTCGGTGGGCGGAACACCGCTGGCCCGCGTTGCGGCATTTGAAACGCAGGGCCAGTCGCTGCCGTCGCATCATTCGCCGCTGTTTCAGGTCGAACCTCGACCTGCCGTCATTTCGGGGATACTCGGAACAGTGATTGCGTTACGATCGCTGATGCAAAATCGTGAGATTGTTGATGATTAAGGCCGGAACAAGCCCTGTTCTCGATTGAGCAGGCGCTGGCGCCGGCTCTCTTCACCGAGCAACAACAGCTGTTCTCGGTTGTGGGGTGTGATGGCCATAAAGTTGTCTCGCCAGCCCTCGGACGCTGACCACTGGTTTGGCAGTTGTTGAACGGCGCCGGGACTTTGAGCCGTATAAAGGAGGTTGAGTGCTGCAGAAAGTGATTCGTTCTGCATTGTTGAATCAAACGGCTTACCGACGGGGTTGCCCAAAGGCAAGTCGTTAAAGACGATTCGGGGCGTCCCAGCCCGTTGCAGAATATCCAGCGCGGATCCGATCACAACCGTTGCAATGCCGGCGGTTTCTAACGCTCTGGCCGTCAAACTGACGGTTTGGTGGCAAACCGGTCACAACGGAATCAGGATAGCGAGATCGACGGCATCTGTTAAGCAATGCTCGGTGATCAACGGGGCATCCTCGTTGCGGGTGTGGCGCTGACTATACTCGGTCGGGATGAAATGAAATCTCGGCGCAAGGGAGCCAATCTCGCCCGCGGCAACCCGCGCGTTCAAGGCCTGCAGTGGAAAGTAGGACTCTCGGTCGTTGGTGTGGGTTGTAATCTTGTCCCAGGACAACTCAGCGGTGTCGAAATCGGCGGGCGCGTCAGAAAAAGCATAGCTTTTGGCGGTCCTGATCGGTTTAGGAATACTGGGCTCAACGACGGCGGTGGTCACAAGCGTGATCCGGGCTGATTTGAGTGGTCTTGCGGGCCTGCTAAACGGCGTTTCCACATTCATGGCCCATTGATAGTCCTGTTCAAACCCTTGCGCTCGATAATAGGCTTTGGTGCGCTCTATATAACGAATCATGAAGTGTGCAATCGAATAAGACCTTCCTGTGCGCAGGACGCCACAAGCAGGCCATCTTTGTCATAAAAGGTACCGCGACTAAAACCTCGAGCACCGCCAGAGTAGGGGCTGTCTTGATGATACAAAAGCCACTCGTCGGTTTTGAACGGGCGATGAAACCACATTGCATGGTCAAGGCTCGCTACTTGGAAATTATCTTGGCGCCAATTGATCGCATGAGGCCGGTAACTGGTATCGATCAATGTCATGTCAGAAGCGTATGCGAGCAGGCACTGATTTAAGCGAACATCATCGGGCATTGTATCGATTGTTTTGATCCAGACACTTTGCTCGGGAGGCAACGGTTTTGGGTTGGCATCGTTCATTGGGTCAGCAAAGCGCATCTCGATCGGGCGGGGCCGTTTTAGAAAGGTTGGGTCGGCGTCCGGCACGTCGCGAAGGTATTCGTTCATCAGCATTTCTTCGCTTTTGCAGTCCTCAGGTGGCGGTGTGCTGGGCGCAGACATTTGGTGTTCAAGGCCTGTCTCCATCACCTGAAACGAAACCGACATACTAAAAATTGCTTGGCCTTTTTGAATAGCTTTGACGCGTCTGGTTGTAAAACTTCGGCCATCGCGAATGCGATCGACTTGATACAGAATGGGGCAAGTAGTATCGCCCGGTCTTAAAAAATAACCATGTAGGGAATGCGCGATCCGACTTTGATCATCGACGGTTCGGGATGCCGCGACCAGCGCTTGCCCAATAACTTGGCCGCCATAAACGCGCTGCCAACCTTCATCGGGGCTAACGCCGCGAAAGAGATTCATTTCAATTTGTTCGAGGTCTAAAAGCGTGAGTAGATCCGAGAGCGCTTGTTTCATAGGAAAGGTGCCTGAAGTCGAAACACTATTGTCTCCGACTTCAGACGCCGAGTCCAAACCCAACGATTGTCGGGTTTATAAAGTCCTAGTACTTGTATTCTTCAGATTTAAAAGGGCCTTCACCAGGCACGTTGATGTAATCGGCTTGCTTTTGAGTTAGCCGGGTAATCGTCCCGCCAAAACCTTCGACCATATATTGTGCGACCTCTTCATCGAGTGCTTTGGGCAGGACTTCAACCGTTATGGGTTGCCGCTGCATCGGGTCGTGACTCGCCCATGCGCGCTCATACAGATACATCTGCGCTAATACTTGGTTCGCGAAAGAGCCGTCCATAATACGTGATGGATGACCGGTTGCATTGCCAAGGTTGACCAAGCGGCCTTCCGACAACAGTAAAATGTAGTCGCTTGGGTCATCGCTTCGGAAAATCTTATGGACTTGAGGTTTAACCTCTTGCCAGCGCCAATTGTCGCGCATGAACTGCGTATCGATCTCAGTATCAAAGTGTCCAATGTTGCAAATGACCGCGTTGCTCGCAACGGTTGCCAATAGATTTTCATCGCACACATTAACGTTCCCGGTGCAGGTCACAATCATATCGGTGCCTTGCATCAATCGCAGATCGATATCTTCTTTTTTGCCGGTGTTGATGCCGTTAATGTAGGGGGATACGACTTCATAGCCATCCATGCAGGCTTGCATGGCGCAAATTGGGTCGATTTCCGTAACGCGGACAATCATGCCCTCCTGACGTAGGCTTTGAGCAGAGCCCTTACCGACATCGCCATAACCAATGACCAAGGCCTTCTTACCCGCCATGAGCATGTCGGTTGCGCGCTTGACCGCGTCGTTGAGGCTGTGCCGACAGCCATACTTGTTATCGTTTTTGGATTTGGTGACGGAGTCGTTGACATTAATAGCTGGAACTTTGAGTTCGCCGGCCTTGAGCATTTCCTGCAGTCTGTGAACGCCTGTAGTGGTCTCTTCGGTAATACCGTGTATCGCATTCAAAAGGTCTGGATACTTGTTGTGGACCATTTCAGTCAGGTCGCCGCCATCATCTAAGATCATGTTGGCATCCCAAGGCGCGCCATCTTTTAGAATCGTTTGCTCAATACACCAGAGAAATTCTTCTTCGGTCTGACCTTTCCATGCGAAAACGCCAATACCGCTGGCAGCGATCGCCGCTGCAGCGTGATCTTGCGTTGAAAAAATGTTGCAAGACGACCACCGCACTTCTGCGCCCAAATCAACCAACGTTTCAATGAGTACGGCGGTCTGAATCGTCATGTGGATACAACCCAATACTTTGGCGCCTTTTAAGGGTTGCTCGTCTTGATATTTGGCGCGGAGCTTCATCAATGCAGGCATTTCTGCTTCAGCCAGTTCGATTTCTGCTCGGCCGAAGTCGGCGAGGCTAATATCTGCTACTTTATAATCGGTCATTATGACTCCTAAGGTTGGCGTTAAAGTTAATGGGCTGTGAAAATTCTTAGCTGTAGTTGAAAACCATTTTTTAAACCAAGAAAAGCGCCTTGCCCGCGCTGAAATCCAGATGCGGTGGCCCAAAGGTCGAGATCGTCAGGTTCGAATCCAAGCCAAAGGTCCCCGCAAATGTCCCGGGTCCAGTCTTGCTGGTGTGGACAAAGGTCAATCAACAGCAGCTTGCCCTTTGGCTTGACGAGCCCGGCTGCTTTTTGGAAAAAGGCGGCAGGCGCTGGTAAGTGATGGAGCACCATGTTGCAGACCAACAGGTCCGCCGGGAAATCGAGTGCGAGGCTGTCGTAATCTTGAAGCATAAAGTCCACGTTCTTAAGCTGCTCTTGGTGCGCTCTTGCTTTGGTCTTCATCAGCATTTCGTCCGAGTTATCCACGACGAGTACGGACTTAAAGGTCTCAGAGAGGGTTGTGAGCAAAGGACTTTCGCCGGCGCCGATTTCAATAACGCGGGTTTCTTTTGGAAGATTTTCGTTCCGGATCAGGTCTCCCACACACCCTGAGTAGTGCTCGAAGGCTGCGACAAGATCCTGGTTTTCCTTCAGCTGTGCTGCGCAGCGCTTAAAAAAATCAGCCGATTGTTGGCTGCGATCGTCATAGATCTCCTGACGTGTTTTGAGTAGTGCCGGCGGCAAGGCTGTTTGGTCAAGCGTGTCTAAGTAGGTTTTTGTCAGATCGCTCAAGAAACCGTTCTGCGGTAACATCGCCCGACGATAGAATATGGACGTACCTTCACGCCGCGTTTCAAGCAGACCGCACCCAGTAAGGATTTTCAAGTGATGGCTCATGCCTGATTGGGGTGTCGTAGTAATGTGGCAGAGCTCCATGACCCCGAAAGAGTTGTCTTGGAGCAGTCGCAGGACGTCTAGGCGCAGGGGATCGGCGAGGGCTTTTGACAACGTAAGGATGGCGGCTGGCGCGTTTTGGGTTGGTAAAGGTTGGGCTTTCATCAAGCTATATCAAAATTTTTCGATATAGTACTCAAAACAACACAGAGTGCAATTAAATATCAAAATAAATTGATAAAAGAAGGATCCGATTGATTATGGCCTCGATTCGGCAAATACAAGCAAAATACGATGCCGAAGAAGATCGGCTGTTGCTTCGGGTGGGAACAGATGATGCGCAAGCCCATGGGATTTTACTCACTCGGCGGTATTTACAGCTGTTGTTGAAGGCGCTTGCGCAGTACGCCGCCGCCGATCCTGACGTGGGAGCGCTGGTTTCTGCGGCCGATCGGCAGGATGTTCAAGATTATAAAGAGCGTCAAGCGCTGGACCGGGCAAATTTTGAGACACCGTTTTCTGCTGCCGGTGACGCTGAAGCTGAAATCAGCGCGCCGCAAGAATACCAACTGGCCTACAAGCTGACCTACCGAATCAAAGCAGATCAACTTCACGTATCGTTGCTGCCCAAGGCGGGTGAGGGACTTAACTTAACCTTCAATCATGAAATTGCAGTATCGATCACGGCAATCTTGCATTCGGCAGCGACGAAAGCCGATTGGCGAATTCAAGCGACAGTCGACCCTTTGGCGCAACAAAATCTTAAAATCGTGAATTAAATCGCTAAGGGTTAGGTTGCGTCCGGCGCGGCTTTAGGGAGGGTGACGCCAACTCGAACCCCAGAGGGGTCGGTTAGATTATTGATGTGGACAGAACCGCCATGGTAGTCCGCGATAACCCGGACAACATACAGACCAATCCCGAAATGCAGACGGTTGTCAGGATTATTCGCTCTGGCGGTCACCATCGAATCAAAAATGCTGGTGAGCAAATTCTCTGGAATACCTGGGCCGACGTTCGTGATGTCGAGGCTCAGGTCCGTGCCAACAGCCTTTAGATCGAAACAGATGGTACTGCCCACTTCCGAGAAATCGAGGGCGTTGTCGATGAGTTTGTCTAGGAGTTGCTCGATTCGGTAGTCGCATATCCAGGCAAACAGCGGCTCCTCTGGGGCGCTGAAGGTAAATACCCGACCAGGTTGCAGCATCTTGCAGTTGCTGACATAGGATTGCAGCAGCAGCTTGAGGTCAATACATTCAAGATCATCGCCAATGAGAGCTTCTTCTAGATTTGCGGCATCGGCAAGGTTCTGAACGATTAGCCCGATGCGATTGAGGCCGCGGCGTGCGCTGTCTAGGTACTTTTGACGACCCTCAGAGGTTTGCTCAGTCGCCAAATTATCGAGTGACGTTGAGAGGGTGTTGAGCGGGTTATTGATTTCGTGACGAAGCGTTCGCGGCATATTTTCGAGAAACTGATTGTGCTGGTGGAGTCTCGTAAGCATGTTCGAGATCCCGCGCGCCAAATCACCGAGCTCGTCGCCAGAGTCAGTCTCCGAGGTTAATCGGCTCGAGGTCAATCGACCATGCCGGTCAATGACGCCCGTCGCTTCGTTGCCCAACCTGCGAATTCTGCGGGCTAAACGAGCTGAAAAAAGCAGGATGATTCCAGCAAACATAATCACCGAGATGACCGAAAAATTAACGATCCGTTTTAAGGCATCTCGACGTAGGTTGAGAATTCGATCGGTGGTTTGTTTTAAAACAACGACGCCTAATATTGCCCCCTCGTCAATAATAGGGTGTGCCGCGACGATAATTTCACCGTCCATGGGTGAAATAAAATAAGCAACGGTTGGTTCGCCGGCAAGCGCCGCTGTAATGATATTGGCCTCTTGCCCAATGCGGGTTGTGTTCAAGGTTTGTTCGACCAAGGTATAAAATGGGTCCAATAGCCAAGCACTGATCGCGGTGAGTCCAAAGCCAGCGCGGACCGATCCCTTGTCCTGGGTCACGTCATCAGAATAATAGCTGCCGACCTCGGCGCGAATGCGGCTTTGGGAATCGATCACTTGGATATTGGCGCCTGAGTATCCTAGGCCCTCAATAATTCTTAAAACCTCCGGTGTTTTGAGTAAGACCAATCCGAAGGCTTCACGCTCGCCTGAGGGTAAGGTCCCGGTGATGGACTCGATCGCACGGGTTGAATCGTTGTCTACGTCGACGACCGCAAGGCCAAAATTTCGAGTTGGCCCGAGCAGATCAAGCGGAATCCGAAACTCTAAAGCATAGCCATTTTCGGTCTTTAGCAGGACGCCCGGCACCCGATTATCAGCTTCTCCATCAAGGGCATATCGCCAGTTCCGGTCAACTCTGTAGGCGGTTGTGATGCCTTCTTCGGTTGCGGTGATGACCAGTTGTTGTGTTTGGCCGGCCTGGTCCGTGTAGGTCACTCGGATATGATCGGATAAATCGAGTCTCAGAATGTCGTTATCACGATAGATCATCTGATCATCCAGGACCTGCACTAAGGCATAGACCTGCCCTTTGTGTTCGCCCAGCACGAGGTAGAATTGGTTAAAAGCCTCTGCGTCATTGGTGTTGAGCGATGGCGCTTGTCCAAAGCCAACATTGAAATCTAAGACGTCTTCCCAGTCTGAATTCTTGCCATCGATTCGAATCGGTTGCTCGAGCGGATGCGCATAGAGTTTTTCGTAGCCCTCAGGGCTAATCGGTAGTTCGTCGAAGAGATCGGATCGGCCATTTAAAAGCGTTGAAATCCCCTCTGCCGTGAGAAGCTGAGCATTGGCTTGGCTATCAATCAGGATTTCTTCCATTTCGCTCAGGTAGAGATAGCTAAACCAAGGGATGACCACCAAAATAAAACTGGTCAGAATAAAAAGCTTGGTTCCGAGCTTTGGGCCCTTATAGGTCAGGGTGCCCATGCGTTATTGCGTCGACCACCGGTATCCAAAACCATATTCACTCTTAATGCATTTGAAGTCTGGATCGATTGTTTCGAATTTCTTACGAATATTCCGCATGTGGGTATTGATCGTATTGTTGGTCACCAAGGACTGCATGGTCGCATTCATTAGGGTGTCGTAAGAGACGGCATGGCCGGGTACGCGAACGAGTTTTGCCAGCATTCTAAACTCGGTTCCGGATAAATTAATGGGATGGTTCTTCCAAGAGACAAGCAAAGCGTCTTGATCGATCGACATGTCGCCGACTATTTTGGCTTCCGCGGTGCCTTGAGCCGCAAGATTTCGGGCTTCATGAATTCGAAGCAGGGAGCTAATTTTTTCTGAAAGGTAATCCAATGAAATCGGTTTTGGTAAATAATCCCAGGCGCCCAAGCGTAGACCGCTGATTTTATCGATTTCCGCAATGCGTTCGGTTAAAAAAATGACCGGTAGGTTTGGAGATCGAGCTAAAAGGTCACGGCAGAGCTCGAATCCGGCATCAACTTCATCGCCAAGAATGATATCTAATATGACAAGATCGGGGAGCTCGCTATCGAATCCGAGCAGCGCTTCAGTCCGGCTTGAAAAGCCGCGAACTTGGTATCCTTTTTTACTGATGGCATCGATATAGTTGTTTCTTTGGTCGATGTCGTCTTCGACGATGACGATTTTTTTTGCCATATCAGTCCTCCTCACGCTGGGTGTTGATTAAGTTAAAGCATTCATTCGCTCGCGGGTAGTGTGGAAGGGCTACTTTACGCGACAGAGTTCGATTTTATAGCAGGCTCCATCAGTTCTACAGGGTTCTACCCCGAATATTCATGATTTCTTCCTGCTGACTCCGATGAATTTGGGTTAAATGTTCGGGTCCATTAAAGGAAGTCAATATGAAAGTGTTCTTACCGATGCCTGATGAGGCAGAGCTCTCGCAATTCGCCACTATGGGTTCTTGTGTGCCCTTTGATGCAGGCTTTCTGTACGCGAGCACGATTCGAGCGACAGCGTTGCCGCCAAAAAATTGGCCGACAGATGCTGTCGATGCGGCGCTAGGCTGGTCAGGGGCTGAGAGCTAATTAAAGCCGCTTTGTCTTAGGACTTGCCGGTACTCATTGCCCTGTTCGTTTAATTAGCCTCTTTTTTGCCCACACGTGGTTAGGACGCGTGCAGGGGGGCCTCTACGGTTGAATGTGAAGATCATGGTAGCAGCCGCCTGCACAGTGGGGGTGCTGAGTTCTGATTGTTGCCAGAATGACCTCATTTAAAAACTTCTTTTCTTCTTTTCTTTTTTTCTTCTCGTCTTGTTGTCTTCCTCCTGTTCAGTTTTGGTTCTGCGGGCTTTTTGGGTACGCCTGAGGCGGCCGCTATAGGGATTGCTTTAGGGTCTTGTCGTGCTGATCTGGTTGAGATGTCCAGCGCCATTGAAGCCTGCGGGCTGGTTTGCCCAATGTCTGTTTGAGGCATTGGCGCAACTCGTTAAGGGCTCTGTTCAGGGCAGACCGGGATCGAAAGTTCTGCCGGTAGAAATGCCAAGCCTAAAGGAGCTCTAAGACGCGTGCGTCGCTAGGAATTGGTGGACGTCTTGTAATGTTGGAATCGAGGTCGCGGCACCCGATTGGGTGACCGAAATTGCCGCCGCAGCGGCGGCAATCTGAAGCGCCAGGTCAACCTGCCTTGTCTTTATCAAGGTAGCGAGAAAATATCCGGTAAAGGTGTCGCCCGCGCCGGTGGTGTCAATTGCCTCAACCGAGTAAGCAGATTGCGATAGGTTGTGTTCAGCGCTTCGGAACAGAACGCCCGCCTGGCCTAAGGTGAGCACCACTGAGCTATTGGGGTATTGTTTCAAGAGGGCATCGCAAATTTCGTTTGGTTTTTTCTTGCCGGTTAAAGCTTCGCCTTCGGTTTCGTTAATAATAAAGTAATCGATAAGCGCCAAAGGCAGGGCCCGGGCGCTTGCATTCATCGGGGCCATATTAAAAGCAACCTGCAAGCCTTTTGCCTTGGCTTGACGGATAGCGGCTTCATTGCCGCTGGTTTCGTTCTGAATGAGCAAAATCTCATCGCCGGTAGCTTGCTCAAGTGCTGCATCAATGAGGTGCTCATGGGCCCCTAAATTGGCGCCGCCCGAGATAAAGATCGCATTTTCAGCGTGGGGATCGATTTGCAAAATCGCCTGCCCGGTTGGGCTGTCGATAATGCTGAGGTGCGTAATGTCCACCCCGCGAGCGGACATAAGTTCTGCAAGCCATCGCCCATCCTCGCCCACGGCGCCGACATGATTCACCGCGCAGCCTGCCTCGGCAACCGCGATGGATTGATTAAGGCCTTTTCCGCCGGGAAAAATGGCGTAACCCGTACTGCTAAGGGTTTCCCCTGCGCGAACGAAATACGGAACTTGAAAAACGTGATCGATGCAGCAGGATCCGTAGTTGATGATTTGGCTCATGTCGGATTTCTAATTACTTAAAAATTCTGTTTAAGTTATCCGAATGGAATCTTTTGCACAATCAAACTGGGTGGCAGAGCGTGAATGAAATGCTTCGTTGGTTTTAGTCGACGTGGAAGCGTGCCGGCAATGCGCGTCATCGTGTTAATAAGGATCTGTCTATGAAGGCGTTACTGCCACTGCTTGTTTTATTTGCTGTCAGTTCGGTCGCTTTTAGCGAAGATATGACGCCGCCTCCGTCGACCGCTCCCAAGGTGGTGTTGCACGTTTTGGGGGTCGCGCAAGACGCTGGTTATCCTCAGATTAATTGTTATGAGCCGCGGTGCTTGCCCATTTGGGCGCGGCCCGAGCTAGCCTCAGGCGCAAGCATGCTGGCGCTGGTGATTGATGGCAGCCGATTTCACCTCTTTGATGCGGCGCCGACTCTGCCGCGCCGGTTGTATCAGTTTTGGACAGAGACCGGCTTAACCTTGAGTGATCTGGAGGGTGTCTGGTTAACGCACGCTCATATGGGTCACTACGCAGGGTTGCTGCATTTTGGTAAAGAGGCCGCCAGTACCCACGCGGTGTCAGTACACGCCATGCCGAGGATGGCCGCGTTCCTTGCGCAAAACGGACCTTGGAGCCAATTGGTATCAGCGCAAAATATTGTGGTGCATCAGTTAACGGCCAATACGCCGGTTTTAATTGGGGCAGCGAAGGTAACACCTTGGTTAGTGCCCCATCGAGACGAGTTTAGTGAAACTGTCGGTTACTTGATTGAAGGGCCCAATAGGCGCGCATTGTACTTGCCAGACATTGATAAGTGGCAAAAATGGGATCAAGACCTGGTCGCCATTCTGAAAACGGTTGATATCGCGTTGCTCGATGCAACGTTTTTCAGTGGGGATGAATTACCTGGCCGCGATATTAATTTGATCCCGCACCCAACCGTTTTGGAATCTATGGCGCTGTTAAAGAGCCTGCCTAGGTCTGTGCGCTCAAGGGTTGTGTTTACGCACATGAACCACACAAACCCATTGCTGGACCCGAGCTCGAAAGAAACGCAGTCGGTCCTTGCTTTAGGGTTTAGGGTCGCGCGAATCGGTAACCGGTTTGACCTTTAGCTGGGTTCCCCAATGGTTATTTTGATTCAAGTCGCTGAGAATAATCTCGGCTCATCTTTGAGCCGAGCAAGTGAACCATGATTAAACCTAATCCTGCGGTTGCGAGGTAAATTAGGATGATCCAGAAAACCGGAATGCTGGGCAGGATTGGTGCCATAACCGCAAGGACATGAAAGCTCAGGAACAAAATTGCGATATTGAAAAAGGCCAATTCTTTTGCCACAGAGCTCGAAAGGTTGGGGTCCAGAATACGGAGTAATAAAATGCCGCTGCCGGTTGATCCGCAACAGCAGCCGAAAATCGTGAGGCCGCGTTCGGCGCCCAATGTTTTGAGGCGCAGGCCTGCCGTAAAGCACAGTGCAGCGGTCACCAAGGTTACGAGGCTCGCGACCAGTAAGATGGGCTGCCAGAACTCAGTCAATAGCGCGAAGTTGATGCTTAAGAGGCTTGCTGTGACCATGAGATCCACCGAGGATCCGGTGATCCGTTTTTGGGTTTCGTCATCCACAAATTGGCCAAGATTGAAGCGGTCCAAGAGTGCGCGTAGGCCTACGCAAATCATAAGTCCGTGAAAGAAGAAAAGGTTGTAGCTGAAAATGTTCTCAAGATGGGTTCCGGCTACGAAAGGATGAACGAATTGCAAGTATTGATCGGTGATGAGGTAGGCGCACCCGAGCACGCCGATATGAAATGCGAGTGAATCAATATTAGCTGAATGCGTAATCAGCTTGCCTGAATTAGGGGCGGTGGGGCCAGTGTACAGTCCGCGTTCGAAATCCTGATCGAGCGACCCGCCTGTTCCGCTGTGTAGGTTTTTTTTGAGAATCCACCGCGCCATTGGCACTCCGACGACGAAAGCTGCGACAAAGCCGAGGCTTGCGTAAATGAGGCCAAAGTCTACGGCATGCTGAATGTTGTATTGTGTGGTCCATAAATCTCCTAAAGCCAAGGCTTGTCCGGGTCCCTGCGTAAAGCCATGCGTGGCGATTAAACCGAGAAAGCCGGAAAGTGGCTCTGATGTCATGGTGTTGTAGGCGCTAATGGCCGCTAGTCCGACCAGGGCTTGTAACACGAGGCAGGTTACCCAGATCAGTGATAGCCACAAACCGCCGAGCGCTACAGGCTGTTGGCCCCCAGTGGGCTGAGTTCGACTGGTAAGCACGAGGGACATAAAGCTGAGCGTAAAAAAATGAAATGCAAACGCGGTAAAGTCGGCTGCTTTGAATCCCATAGCCCAATCAAGGGCGATAAGGCCGAAACCTAGGGTGCCACCAATCAGGCTCGCCGGGACCAGGTTGGTTTGAAAGAACCGAAGATTCGCGCGGATGATTGTGCCAAAGACGAGCAAGGCCGCTAAAAATGCGAAGGATAAGATGCCTGGGAAAGTTTGTGCCATGATTAAAATCAGCTTTCGAGTTGCGAGGGCATAAAAGCTAAAGGGTGTTTAGATTGAAAGCAACCGTTCAATATAGAGCGTCATCCTGAATGGCGTCATGTTAATTAGCGCCATGCCAAAAGCAGGCTGATTTCGATATTTAAGTAAGCACTAGGGTCGTTATTTCGCTTTTATCGGGGAAAAATCTAAAATATTCCTTAAAAAAAGAATATTTTAGGAAAAATAATGATAATTATGGCTATAAAGTGCGGTCAATAAGGATGGTTAACAATAAAATAATAAATATTCAATTAAATAATATTTTTTAAGCAAAACTTTTATAAAAATAGATAAATAGACTTTTTCGGTAAATAAATTCCCTAAAATTTATAATATTAATTTTATATTGATATATAAACCCTAATATAGTTATTTATCTGCAATAAATATCCCGGTTGGGATGCTGCAATAGGTTGTTTTAGGTCTCGATCGTGAGGATCTGTGTTGTTCAGGGCATGAGCGGTGTTGAAGATGCTACTTCCAAATGAGCGCAGCTAAGGTCGCCATGTAATGAGTCAGCTCATTATGGGTCAAGCGTTGACGATTACCGTTTCTTGTCGATTATCTTTTCGTCGATTGTAAGGTCTGTTTCGGTCTACGTGCGACACAGTGGTAATTATCAAGTCAGTCAATAAGGCTGCGGCTTTCTCGGGCAATCCTCTTCCGCGAATGCTGTCGCAATCAATGCGGACGCGCTGATCAAATTGGGCGTCGAGCGGCCGCAAGGGGTGATCTGGTCTTGTGGTCGTTCTTGTGGGCACGGTACTGACACTGTCCGTATTTTGCCGGTTCAGGTCTTGTTCAGAGTTTTTCTGTCCGAAGGGACAAAACACTTTGACCCGTTACGGTGAAAAACGAGCGCTAAAGCTGGATTCTAAGGCCAGCAAAGGATAAGATCTCGCGGTTTTTACACCCCCACGCCCGTCTAATGTAAGAGAAAGTACCATGACAGACTTAAGCCTATACAGAAATATTGGAATCTTTGCCCATGTTGATGCGGGCAAAACCACCACTACAGAAAGAATCCTGAACATTACTGGGAAGATTCACAAGATTGGTGAGGTGCACGATGGTGCGGCAACCACCGACTTTATGGATCAGGAGCAGGAGCGCGGTATCACCATTCAGTCTGCTGCAACCACGACTTTTTGGAAGGATCACCGGCTGAATATTATTGATACACCGGGTCACGTTGACTTTACGATCGAGGTGTACCGGTCTTTGAAGGTTTTAGATGGCGGAGTTGGCGTCTTCTGTGGTTCCGGTGGCGTTGAGCCACAGTCTGAAACCAATTGGCGGTATGCTAACGAATCGGAAGTCGCGCGCATTATCTTTGTGAATAAGCTTGATCGCATGGGAGCTGACTTCTACCGGGTCGTTGATCAGGTTCGAACCGTTCTGGCTGCGAATCCTTTGGTAATGACGCTGCCCATCGGGACCGAGGAGAATTTCAAGGGGGTTGTTGATGTGCTCCTTCAAAAGGCATACATCTGGGATGATTCGGGTGATCCCTTAAAATACGAGGTTTCTGACGTCCCAGAGGACATGGTGGATTTGGTCGCTGAATATCGTGAAAAATTGATCGAAGCGGCGATCGAGATGGACGAAGACCTTATGATGGCTTACCTGGAAGATGGTGCAGAGCCTTCCATTGAAGACCTCAAGCGATGTATTCGATTGGGTACAATTGGTCTGAATTTCTTCCCAACCTATTGCGGTTCGGCGTTTAAGAATAAAGGTGTCCAGAATATCTTAGATGCCGTCGTCGATTACTTGCCGAATCCAACGGAAGTTGAGCCCCAAGAAGAAGTCGACATTGAGGGTAACCCGACGGGTGGACTGGCCGTGGTTGATGCCAGTAAGCCGTTGCGAGCGCTCGCCTTCAAAATCATGGATGATCGATTTGGCGCGTTGACCTTTACTCGGGTGTATTCAGGGAAGCTAAAGAAGGGCGATACAGTACTCAATACGTTTACGGGTAAAACAGAGCGGATCAGTCGAATTGTTGAGATGCATGCAGATGAACGGATCGAACGAGATTCAGCAGAAGCGGGTGATATCGTTGCGCTGATTGGACTTAAGAATACCCAAACGGGACATACCCTTGCCGATCAAAAGTCCCCGGCAACCCTTGAGCCTATGGTGTTCCCCGAGCCTGTTATTTACATAGCGATTTCACCCAAAGATAAGGGTGGCGCTGAAAAGATGGGTCTGGCGTTATCGAAAATGATCCAAGAAGATCCATCGTTTCATATGGAAACTGACCAAGAGTCTGGCGAGACCATTATTAAAGGCATGGGTGAGCTACATCTGGATATTAAAGTCGATATCCTGCGACGAACTCATGGGGTCGATGTGGTTGTAGGCAAGCCTTTGGTCGCTTATCGAGAAACGATTACGCAGCGCGTTGAAGACAGCTACACCCATAAAAAGCAATCCGGCGGTTCTGGTCAGTTTGCGAAAATCGACTACGCGGTTGAGCCGGCAGAATCAGGTACAGGGTATATCTTCGAGTCTGTTGTCACAGGCGGTAATGTGCCCCGAGAGTTCTGGCCAGCTGTTGAAAAGGGCTTTCGAGTGTGTCTGGAGGAAGGTCCGCTTGCAGGTTATCCCTGCTTGGATGTCAAGTTGACGTTGATTGATGGCGCTTTCCACGCCGTCGATTCGTCCGCGATCGCCTATGAGCTTGCCTCAAGGGCTGCGTACCGACAAACGATGCCAAAAGCGGCCCCTCAAATTATGGAGCCCATCATGAAGATCGATGTCTTCACGCCGGAAGACCATGTGGGTGATGTGATTGGTGATTTGAACCGTCGTCGCGGTATGATCCAAGGTCAAGAGCCTGGGCCTACTGGTGTTCGAGTGAAGGCGTCAGCGCCTCTATCTGAAATGTTCGGTTATATTGGTGATCTTCGAACCATGACTTCGGGTCGTGGCCAGTTCTCGATGGAGTTCAGTCATTATGACCCAACACCTCGGAATGTGGCTGAAGATGTTATTAAAGATGCGAAAGAGCGAAAAGCAGCCAAAGGTTAAAGCCTATTGGTGATCGATCGGCCGAGCGTCTGCTCGGTCGATCATTTAAAGCAAACGCAGAACGGGCATCAAACGAATGAATGGGCCAGCGATAACAACCCTTGAGTCGCCTTGTATAGGCGTTTGTGCGCTGGAAGGTCTTTTCTGTCTCGGCTGTGGGCGATCGGTCGACGAGATTGAGAGGTGGTCTCAGGCGTCCACCGCTGAGCGAGTCGCCATCCTTCAGCGCATCAAGGCTGATTTGACGAGCTGAATGGCTTGCCGTTAGGCTGCCAAAGCTACCCGCCTTATCCCCTGTCTCGATAAAAAAATCCATCAAGCACTGTTCAACACTTGCAGAGAAATGCCGGAAGAATTAGAGGACTTTGAGACGCCTGCAGGCGAGGCAGTAGGCTGATTGGGGCCGTCTTGCGGCGTCATTTTTACGTTCGAAGGTCGCTAATTGAGATCGGTTTAGCGGTTGGCGGTTAATTGATCAGGCGAGTTGAGGCGCGGTAGATCTTGCTGAGGCGAGCTGTTTTGGCTGCTCAGACAGATCTTGAGCGTGTCGGGGCCGGGCTCGAGGCAGTGCCAGCGAATAGATTGCTTGTGATCATGAACGCTGAAAGTCTTGATGGCTCTTGGCGCGCCTTTAAACAGGCTGCGCAGTGCTGCTTGCGTGTCTAAATGACAAAGGTCTAGGGCGTCGCAGTTTGCATAGACTGCCGACCGAGTAAGGGAAATTGCTTTTTCTTGCTTGAAGCAGTTCCAGTTTAAGGGCTGCGCCTCGTCGGAAGTTTGGCATTGATAGCCCTTTTTTGATAAGAGCTGAACGCCCTTTTGGTGGGCGCTGGTTGCCAGTGTTTTGATCGTCTTAATCGGAGCGCCCTTAAGCGCGATGGGTGTAAAAAGGGCCAAAACGACGATAAAAAATGAGATTTTAATCATTAAATTCAGGTAACCTGTAATCCGTGAGCAGTATATTGCTAATTTCATGATATTCGCTGTCTTATGACAAAAAGAGGTGCAGATTGCTCTTTTTGCACTCGTTTTGGTCAATCGCTAGGTTACAGTGGTTCGATTCAATAACATGGGGCAGCAAGCGGGGTCCAAAAGGTTGCTTGGATAATTAAGCTTTTGATTAAAAGCATGGTTGTGAAAACAGGATTTAATTGCGGTATGTCAGGCACTGACGCGTTTAATAACGATTGGTATTTTGGTCCATCTGTTATTGCTTTGGGCGCCTTATCCAAAAGGTTAGGTCGTCCAATGGCTTGGTTTGACCGAGTTTCGAGTTCGCTATCGATCGACGCTTTGCCCGAAAAGATCAAGTCAAGTGATCTCAACCTGGTGCACGAGGCGATTCAATGCCAGCTTGTGCCAGGACAATGGGGGCGTTTCTGGGGTAAAGACTCGTTGCAGTATGCACCGACCGTCTGGACACTTTGCGCGGCTGCGCCAACCTTCGACGAGATACTGAGTTCTGGTGCTCGATTAAGCTTGCTTGAATCAAGTGCGTTTATTTTTTCGCTAAAAAAAGATTCAGAAACGGCCAGTGTCACCATCTACCCGGTTGTTGCCTTGACAGAATGGCAGCATTTAATGCTGGTGCAGCAGTTGGCATTGGGGTTTCCAAGGCTGGTTGGTCACCAAAATCTGGTGCGTTCCGTGGTGTTGGCGGGGCGTCCTCAAACCATCAAGCAATTGGCTGCTTGCGAGCCGTCAGCTTGTCGAGAGTTAATTGGTGCGTCGGAGGTGGTATTTGATCGCGCCATCTTAGAGTTGAAAAATCCAACCGCGAGTGAAAGCTGGGAAGTGATTGCTCGATCAGTTATCGAGCCGCTGATGGGGCTGCGTCTGAAGCAGCAATCTGCAACCTATCGTGTGATAAAAGCGTTGGCCGATCATTGTGCGGCTGGCGCACCGCTCGATATGGTTTCAGTTGCAACGGCACTGCACACCGAAAAATCGACCTTAAGGCGGCGTTTAAAGGCCGAAGGCCAATCATTTTCTCGAATTTTGGCGCAGTTTCGGGTCCAGGAGGCAGGGCTGAGGCTGTTAAAAGCCGATGATTTTGCGCAAATTAGTCGGAACCTTGGGTATCAATCCGTTATATCGCTCAGGCGGCTGCTGAAAGACGCAGGGAAGATGGCCGTTTGATCAGAAAAAATGACAGGAACAGCGCTCAGTAGCGCAAGTTTGTCGGCCGCCGGGATAGTCTCGAGCAAGGATATCCCAGCGGCTTTGTGGGTTCAGCCGAGCTTCTCGATGATATTGCCAAACAATTCCGCATCAGAGGGCAGCTCTTTTGATTTGATCAACGGTTTGGAGATCCACGTCTCGTTAATCAGGTCTCGCCAAGAGATGTTGTTATTGGTTCCGTTGCCGCCCCAAGAGCCGCACCCCAAAGAAAACGTTTGACGCATGCCGTTCCAGAGATTGCCACTGTTGGACGCTGCTTGAGGTTGGTTAACCATGACGCGTGAGGTTCGAGTTGCGTTAGCGAGCTTCATAATATTGTCATCGCTGCTGGAATAGATGCCGCAAGAGTGTCCTTGGCCTTGGTAGCTTTGAATGTTGTTGGTCAGTTCGATAGCGTGATCAAGGTCTGAGGCTCGATACAAGGCCATAATGACTGAAAGTTTTTCGCCTGAAAATGGAAATTCAGCACCCCAGCCCGATTCAATAACAATATAA